>OGMA01001096.1_pt1 | contig 9285 bp, 5 predicted proteins | sample 1573021 | NCBI WGS metagenome assembly OGMA01 (sample SAMEA2581905, study PRJEB24529) | metagenome | biome: Human gut stool | place: China | collected 2011 | reverse complement strand
GATAACCAACTACTTCGCCTTCGCAAAGGATAGCAGCAGTTCTGTATGGGTGCAGGAATGGCTTTTCGGTTCTTTCATAAGTAAAGGTAAGATGAAGCACATCTGCTACTGTCTCTGCCATACCCTTTAAGGTGAAGAAGGACTCATCCTTACCAAAAGCACCGATACACAGTGTCTCACGCTCTTCCGGATACTCAGTCAGAGGCAGGGACTTTGGAATAAATGCATTTCCGATCTCGAAAATACGTCCCTCAAAGATACCTCTCTTCTGGTTGCGGCCCATTGCATGGATCATCTGAGGAGCCAGAGTGGTTCTCATCAAGGAAAGATCCTCGTTGATCGGGTTCATGATGCGGATCGCCTTGCGCTCAAGGGCATCTTCCGGGAATTCCATTTCATCTAAATCAGCCGGTGAGAAGAAGGAGTAATGCATTCCCTCAAATGCGCCTACACTGCAGAGAGCTCTTTTAACCTTTAAAATGGTCTTCTGACGCATATTTGTTCCACCGATGGTTACCTTTGCAGTTGGAAGGAAAGTAGAATTAATATGGTCATAACCATACATACGGATCACTTCCTCTGCAACATCCGGATAATCTTCCATATCTTCACGGTATGCAGGGAAATGTAAGGTCAGCTCATCTCCGTTGATCTCAGGATCAAAGTCCAGACCTTTCAGGATGCGAAGGATATCTTCGTCCGGAACAGTGATACCTAATACCCCATTTACCTTCTTGATGCTGGTCTTGAAAGTCTTTGGCTCTAAGGAATTTCCTGTATTTACGTTCTTGTGGGTCTTAGAAACCTTTCCTGCTCCCAGCTCTTCTACCAGGTGCAGAGCACGCTTCATAGCCATTTCTGTTGCATACTCGTCAACGCCCTTTGCATATCTCTGGCTTGCGTCAGAAGACTGTCCTAATGCACGGGAGCTCTTGCGGATGTTGTCACGGGCAAACTTAGCTGCCTCAAACATTACCTCTGTAGTAGTATCGCGGATCTCAGAGTTTAAACCACCCATGATACCTGCAAGTGCAACTGGCTTCTTGCCGTCACAGATCACCAGGTTATTTGTATTTAAGGTAAATTCCTTCTCATCCAGAGTAACGATCTTTTCGCCCTCTGTTGCGCGTCTTATGCAGATGGCATTGCCTTCCAGATAATCACAGTCAAATGCGTGCAGCGGCTGTCCTAACTCACGCATAATATAATTGGTGATATCTACGATATTGGAAATAGAATTATTTCCAACCAGAGCCAGACGTCTTCTCATCCATGCAGGTGACTGAGCCAGCTTTACATCATATACATAGTGTGCAATGTAACGTGGGCACAGGTCCGGTGCCTCTACAGTTACATCAAATCCCGTCTTTTCTACGTCGGTCTCAGTATAATCTAAAGCAGGCATCTTAAGTGGCTGTCCTAAAGCTGCAGCTACTTCTCTTGCCAGACCAAAGATACTCTGGCAGTCCGGACGGTTTGCAGTAATGGAAACATCAAAGATCCAGTCATTTAAACCGGTGATCTCCTTTACATCTGCACCGATCTCAGCATCCTCCGGCAGTACCAGAAGGCCGTTGTAACCGGCGCCTGGATACAGGTCTTCGTTTAAGCCAAGCTCTGTTCCGGAGCAAAGCATACCATAGGACTCATAGCCTCTTAATTTTCCCTTCTTAATCGTAACTACGCCTTCAATGGTAACATGGTCTTTTGCAGTAGCGTATACCTGGGCACCGATCATTGCTACAGGGAACTTGCCGCCTGCTTTTACATTGTCAGCACCACAGCAGATCTGTAATAATTCCGGTCCGCCTACATTGACCTGGCATACATGAAGGTGAGTCTCCGGAATCGGCTCACATGACTCAACATAGCCAACTACGATACCGCTGATGTCCTTTCCTACCTGCCATTTTTCTTCTACTTCAAATCCACAGTCAAACAGCTTTTTCTCTAATTCGTCTGCGGAAACATTAATATCTACATAATCATTTAACCAGCTTAACGGTACAAGCATTTCTAATCCTCCTGTCCTGATCGAACCTATTAGTCATCGATCTGATCTAACACACGCAGATCAGACTCAAACAGCATCTTAATGTTGTTGATGCCGTATTTTAACATTGCGATACGCTCCAGACCAAGGCCGAAAGCAAAACCGCTGTACTTCTCGGAATCGATGCCGCAGTTTTCAAGCACCTTCTTATTTACAACACCTGCGCCAAGAACCTCTATCCAGCCGGTCCCCTTGCACAGTCTGCATCCCTTACCGCCGCACTGGAAGCAGCTTACGTCAACCTCTACAGACGGCTCTGTAAATGGGAAGTAGGAAGGACGGAGTCTGGTTCTGGTGGACTCACCGAAGATCCTCTGAACAAACATGTCTAACATTCCCTTTAAATCACAGAGAGTAATGCCTTCATCTACAACAAGGCCTTCCATCTGACTGAACATTGGTGAATGAGTAGCGTCATCATCAGAACGGAATACCTTACCTGGGGAAACAACCTTGATCGGAGGTTTCTTTGCTTCCATTACATGAACCTGTCCTGCGGATGTCTGGGTACGCAGTAAGAACTCTGGGGACAGATAGAAGGTATCCTGCATATCACGGGCCGGATGATCCTTTGGTGTATTTAATGCAGTAAAGTTGTAATAATCTGTCTCGATCTCCGTTCCTTCGTATACTTCAAATCCCATGGAAGCGAAGATGTCAGTCAGCTGATTGCGGACCGTAGTTACCGGATGAAGGTTTCCATAACGGATCTTCTTTGGCGGCATGGTGATATCGATCTTTTCAGACTCGTAACGCTGCTGCTGCTCTTTTTCCTTTAATTTCTGGTCCAGTTCATCGAAAAACTGGTTTGCCCATTCCTTTGCACCGTTAATGGTCTTACCAAACTCAGCCTTCTGGTCGTTTGGCACATTGCGCATCTCTTTCATCAGAAGACCGATGCGGCCCTGCTTGTTGTCTAAGAAGGTCTTTTTGAATTCATAAACACTTCTGGAAGTGGTCAGAGTTTCTGCACCCTTGCAGATCTCATCTTTGATCCCAGCGATCACTTCATTCAGTTCTTTTAAATCCTGCATGATTTCTCTCCTTTTCTTTCTTATATACTCCCTGCATCTTTCATGTAAAAAATACTGAGAGCACATTTATTGCTGGTGGTTTTTCCTCAGTTCCATTCACAACTTTGTGCTTCGCACTCTACTGCCTGCTATGCAGGCGGGTTATTCGTTAATGGCTAAAAAAATCCCCCTGCGCATACACGCAGAGGGACGATCATTTACCGTGGTACCACCCAGTTTCCCGCAGCCAGATCATATAAGATCTTTCCTGCAGACACTTTACGGTATGTAACGTACACCAGACGGCACTGCCTACTATTTAACCTTCAGCAATGCAGCTCCCGTGGGAAATTCGGATATCTGTCTGAACGGAAAAAGGCTCACAGCCGACGACCTTTTCTCTCTGACCGGAAACAGTATCTTAAAAACACGATCTTCGCTTTTGTTCTTCATTTTATGATTTCAGGCATGTCTGTCTGTATAAGACATTCATAGTCTGTAAATCATTCTAGGCTTTTTAATAAGAAAAGTCAAGTTTTTTTTCATTTCTGGCGATCAGCTGTATACTTTAAAAAAAAGAAGTGTTAAAATAGAATTAATGTAAACAGCGTTGGAATGACATAATTTACCGAAATATACAGAATACATAAGGGAAGATATTTATGAAAAAGCAAAAAGAGAAACACATACTGACAAATCAACAAGGGTTTACATTAGCCGAATTGCTGGTGGTTGTTGCAATTATCGGAATTCTTGTCGCAATTTCTGTTCCGGTCTTTGCAGCACAGCTGGAAAGAAGCAGGGAAGCAACAGATATGGCCAATGTCCGGGTTGCTTATGCCGAAGTACTAACTGCCGTAAATTCCGGTGATGTAAATGAAAGCAGGATCGTCCCCCCTGAAGCAGAAGGAAGATGGCTGGCAAACTCCACGTAAAGTTATGATCGGAGGTATCACGGAAAACGATACAAATAACTGGATCGGAAATCTCACCGCTAAAGGTTCTTGCAAAGTATACTATGATCCGGCTATTGGACCCGTACTTCAATGGAGCAGGGAATTCAGTAATATACATAATCCTTTTAACAACAGCGGCGTACTGGATTACATCCATAAAACATATGGTTCAAACGTCAATCTTGAAATTGATTCCGGCTGTACAAATTCTAAAATGGTAAAATTGATACAACCATTCATTGATGAAGATAAAAACAGAAGCAGCCTGATGAAAACAGGAACCTGGGCTTATATGGGAAGCGTTTCTGATACAGGCAGTGATCATAAAAATCAGGACCGCTATTGGTTCTGGACTTCTGTAGATATAAATAAGAATGGTTTCCAGGCCGGAGAAACAGTCCCTATGATCGTCAGCACGGCAGATGGAAAATTTTATATTTCCAATTCCCAGACAACTACAAGAACCTCAAACGGAATGACCTATAATGTGATCATAAAAAGTACCTCTTCAGCCGGAAGTAAAAAACAACAAATAGAAGCATACAAAAAATACATTCCATCTGACCCTAAAGACTGCTTTGATAATTTGAATGATGCGTACGCAGCATATGAAAAATTAGTCAAATCCAATCCGGATTATCAGAAATATGAAAATACACTTCCATATTGATATGGGGCTTGACTGTAAAAAGTCAAGCCTTTTTTCGTTCCTTTAACTCTTTCACATACTGGAGAACACATTCTTTCAGCTTCTGCACACTATCGGAAGGCTCCGTTTCTTTCTTCATTCCCATTCCCAGTTCCCTGATGCTTTCCGGTGTGACCGGCACACAGCACACATCATCTGTATTCCCCCGGATCATAAATTCCGACATCATGGAAATGCCAAGTCCTTTCCCCACCATACGGATCACGGTTTCATCATCTACATACACAGCCTGCTCTTTCGCCTTTACACCTGCCCTGTCAAAAGCAGCGTGAACATCAATATCAAAACGTCCATAAGGCATAAGAAAATCTTGCCCCTCAAACTCTTTTAAAGGAAATTCTTTTCGTCCATTTAAGGGATAATCCTTCGGCAAAATGGCATACAGCAATTCATAATAAAGGGGGATCCATTCACAGTTCCGGTAACTTTGTCTGCTGGCAAAGATCACATCTGTCTTTCCCTCCTGTAAAAGTTCAAAAGGCTCCAGGGCATTATCCACCATCCGCAGGTCTACATCCACTTTTGGGCAGATCCTGCGAAAACGGTACAATATTTCCGGCATCCAGAACATGGCCATACTGGCATAGGCGGCAATCCGGATGGTTTCCGTCTGTTGCCTGGTAATAGTTTGAATCTGATTGTCCAGATTGGCATTTGCCTGAAGGAACTGTCTGATAGCTGGCACCAGCTCCTTTCCCTGTTCTGTCAGGGAAATGCCATTGTGACTTCGTATGATCAGAGGAAATCCAATCTCCCGCTCCAGGCTGTTTACCAGATGGGTAAGTCCTGACTGGGTATATCCAACCACTTCCGATGCCTTAGAAAAACTTCCCAGATCTACGGCAGTCATTAAGATCTCTAATTTTTTTGCTTCCATAAATACACTCCCATGCTTTCCTTTCTCCTGTTTTTCAGGCATTTCTGCTGTCAGTCACAGTTTTCGCCTGTTCACAGAGTATTACACTTTGTCATAGTTCTATTATAAACATGGATTTCACAAACAACAAGAACCAACGTAAAATGTAAAGTAATAAATGATCTATATAACTATTCAAAACTACCACTTATAAATATGTAAAACGAGGTGATCCACGATCATGAATAAAAAACATCTTTCCCTTCATCAGCGCCTTTTAGTATCTTCTACTTTATTTGGTATGTTCTTCGGCGCCGGAAACCTGATCTTTCCTGTCCATCTTGGACAGCTTGCAGGACGGAACCTGCTCCCGGCTATGGCCGGCTTTATCATTGCAGCTGTAGGAATTCCCATTCTTGGGGTTGCAGCCATTGGAAATACACATTCTGACGGGCTGCAGGCACTTGCTTCCAAAGTAAGCAGACGTTACAGTTACTTTTTCACCTGTCTGCTTTATCTGACCATTGGACCATGTTTTGCTATTCCAAGATGCGCTACTACTTCCTTTACAACGGGGATCCAGCCTGTTCTTGGAAGCCAGATCTCAGAAAGAACAGCACTCCTTGTCTTTTCTGCCATCTTTTTTGCCCTGGTCCTCTTTTTCTCTTTAAAACCGGGCAATATCACCCTCTGGATCGGAAAAGTCATTAACCCACTGTTTTTGTTCTTTCTGGCAATTTTGATCCTTTCTGCCCTGCTTCATCCAGGTACCGCTGTATCTGCGGCCCAGCCGGATCCTTCCTATGAAACAGGTGCTATGTTTCATGCTCTGTCAGAAGGCTACGGAACCATGGATGCCATTGCAGGTCTTGCTTTCGGTATCGTAGTAGTAAATGTGATCCGCCAGATGGGAGTGGATGATGATACAGCCATTGCAAAAGAAGTACTTCACTCCGGTATCCTTGCAGGTGTTTTAATGGCTCTGATCTATATGCTGACCATTCTTATGGGCGCACAGTCTTTGGGACTGTTCGCTGTTTCTGAAAATGGCGGTATCGCATTATCCCAGATCTCCAGCCATTATCTTGGAAGAGCCGGACTTGTGATCCTGGCTGTAACTATTACTTTTGCCTGCCTGAAAACTTCCATCGGACTGGTAACCAGCTGTTCCGAAACCTTTGTGCAAATGTTCCCGGATAAGCTTTCCTACAAAGCCTGGGCTATTATTTTTACATTATTTTCCTTTATTGGATCCAACATGGGGCTTTCCACTATCATCCGATACTCTGTACCGGTCCTGATGCTGATCTACCCTCCGGCTATTGCCCTGATCCTGCTGGCAATGTTTGGAGAACATTTTCACCATGATCGGAAAGTATATGTATGGGTAACCGCCCTTACCTGGGCAGCATCCCTGTTTGACTTTTTCAAAACTCTTCCCGAACAGGTTCAGGTACTGTTCCACCTGGATAAAGCAGTAACACTGGCCCAGACTTTCCTTCCTCTCTTTAATCTCAATCTTGGATGGATCCTTCCGGCAATGGTTGGGATGATCATTGGGCTGGGATGTAAGAGAAATGAAAAAAGAAGACGGCAGGCACTTGCGTAATGCCTGCCATTTATTTCACATCTCTATTTAATTTTCCGATATCGTTAATTAATTGAGCCAGTCACCGCGGTATGGTTCTGTCTGATTATCCGGCTTTTTCGTCCATATTTTATATGGATATTTCTGGTTTTTCAGATTTTCGTCGTATGTAATGGTATTGTCATTTTGGGTGTCGGTTGCACGAAGACGGAATTGGTCTAGGACTGACTTAATACCGCTTACAGAACCCCATATATTACCAATTGGATCATCGTTGGTATCCCAGGCTCTATACACACAGTTGGTAATGGTTGCATCAGTTGCTTCGCTGGTACCGCTTCCGGTTTTGTTGGTGCGACCGATGAGATAGCCAATGACTGGATCATTTCCAGCTCCCTGCATTACTCTGCTGACCTTTCCTCCAAAATAACAGGTATCAACGGTCAGATCTGAGGAATTATCATATCTGCCAACAAGTCCACCAGCACTTCCTTCATTACCTCTCATATAACTGAATATATTTGCCATACTAAAGCTGTTTTCAATCTTCAAACAACCTTTTCCTTCTCCGATCAAACCACCTACATTACTGTAACCAGAAATATTATAAGGGGCATGAAATTGATCATCATCTCCGATTGCAGTCATATCTGGATAATCATTATTTCTTCCTGCCACATAGCAATTTTGGATCAATGGAATTTCCTTATCTGGTCCTTTTACATATCCAGACAGATCCAGATTACCGATCAAGCCGCCTGCTCCATGCTGAAAATGTTTTCCACTGAGATAACCGGAAAATGAACAGTTTGTAACCTCTAATTCCTTCGCCTTTATTTTTCCTACAAGACCACCTGCTCCATAATTTGATCCCGTTGAGGCACCACCGATCAATACATTTTTTCCATATACATGAACATTTTTTATGGTGACTTTCTGTACACCTACATTTACTGCAATTCCGCCAACTCCCCATCCTTGCAGTTTTATATCATCACCATAAACGCGGATATTCTCCAGATCCAGATAAGTGCCATCTCTGACATCACTATAATCGTTAATCTCTCCAGCTGTATCTATGAGCACTGCTGCACCATAGGCGCCTCCCTGGATATATGGATCTTTGATATTCAGATTTTTCACTGTCAACTGATCATTTTTAGCAAAAAGAGCCGTACTTTCATTACCAGACAATGGCGGTAAGATCCGCAATCCCGCTATGGTATGTCCACCTCCATCATAGGAACGAATAGTTGTATTATCAATAGCTTTAAAACTTCCCGGATTTGTAAAACCATTTCCTGGACTCCATCCATCATAGATCTTAACATCCACACCGGGATAAGCTTCCGAAAGTTCTTTACAATATGCTTTCGTGTTTGCAGTAACCGATGGATTATCCGTCCACAAAATATTATCCGTCTGCTCTACATTTGTAATATTAAAATCATTTTTATCATAGAAATTCAAATTCAGCAGATGGCGGGAATTAGCAACCTTTGCAGTATAAGTACCTGTGGTTTCATCATAGATCAGTTTGTCAAAATAACTGTTATTTTTATCATCTATCGGATCTGTACCATCCGGGATCGCATGCTTATCACTTGCCTGTATTACAAGATTGTCTCCTGCTTTGATATAATTATCCTGCCAGTATAAATACTTGAACCCTGAACGGACAAACGCTTTATTATCCAGATATAACCTTACTTTTATCTGTTTTTCTCCCGTTTCTGTTACTTCAATCCTTTTCGTTGATAATTTATCAATATCTGTCCACGATGCCGGCCAACCCCAAGTATTTTTTTCATTATATGCCAACTCAACCTTAGACGCATCTATCTCCTCTATATACATTATCTTGCTTAAATCCGGATAGAATTTCACAAGATAATAGACTGTATTTCCATTGCTCTGTCCTTTAATGGAAAAACTTACCTGCAGCGGCTCCTGATTTGTTCCCGTTCCAGTATCGTCTGGAATGTCAAGCACGTAATCTACCCATAGTCTATTACCGTTATTCACTTGCATTCCTGTCTCCTCCGGCTCTTCCTTCTCCGGCTCCATCCAGTCGCCGATGTGGACGCGGGCAAACTTTGGGATCTGTTTA
>OGMA01001081.1_pt1 | contig 9402 bp, 10 predicted proteins | sample 1573021 | NCBI WGS metagenome assembly OGMA01 (sample SAMEA2581905, study PRJEB24529) | metagenome | biome: Human gut stool | place: China | collected 2011 | reverse complement strand
ACAGTATCCTCTGTCGTGTCTGCCGCTACCGATGTGTATGGGATTCCAATATTGCCGACCACTTTCACATCATCGAAATAATTCGCCATGATCTCACCCACAAGCGAAGTTGTCGTAGTTTTTCCGTTTGTTCCGGTAATTGCAATAATTCTTCCTTTTGCAAAATGATAGGCAAGTTCAATTTCGCCCCAGATTGGAATCTGTCTGTTTCGAAGTTCATTGACCATCGGAAGGTCTGTCGGCACGCCCGGACTTAACACAACAAGATCAATGCGCGCCATATCTTCCGGTGCAAGTTCTCCCAAAAGGATCTCTGCTCCGGCAAATACCGGATTTTTCTCGATCAATGCTGTCACATCTAAATCTTTATTTCCATCAAAAAGTACAAATGTGATTCCTTTTTTTCTGAGCAGTTCTGCGGCTGCAACTCCGCTTTTTCCAGAACCTACTACTAACACTCTTTTTCCTTCTAAATTCATCGTCTTATCCTTCCAATCTCCTGTCCGAATCCGGCAGGTCATTTTGCAATTTTCCAATGCGATTTATAAGCCTAATAATGCAAGCATGCAAAGCAGTGCTGTCACGATTGCAAACACTGCGACAACTCTCGTCTCTGACCATCCACCAAGCTCAAAATGATGATGGAGCGGAGCCATTCTGAAAATCCGCTTTCCAACACCTGTTTTTTTCTTAGTGTATTTAAAATAAGTAACCTGAACCATAACAGATATGACTTCTGCCAGATAAATCAGTCCAACGATCAGGATATATAATGGCATCTGGAGCATATAGGCAGTTGCCACAACAAAGCCGCCCAGTGCCAGGGAACCGGTATCTCCCATGAAAACACTTGCCGGATACACATTAAATAATAAGAATCCAAGCAGGGCTCCTGCTACTGCACAGGTGATCGGTGCAATCCCTGCATTCGTTCCGATTGCCACAACGGAGAAAAAGGTCGCAACCATAATGGTAACACTTGACACAAGGCCATCCACACCATCGGTAAAATTCACACCGTTTACGGTTCCGATCACTGCAAAATAAAGTAATGGAATCGCAAGCCATCCGATATTTAAGTACTTTCCGCCGGAAAATGGGATCAACATAGTAAGTTCAATTCCGGAATAACGCACCATGTAAACTGCAAATACTGTTGTCACAATAAACTGTAAGATCATCTTCTGCCACGGGAACAGTCCGTCTGATCTGCGGAGCACTACCTTCAGATAATCATCCAGAAAACCGATCACACCGAATCCTACGGTCATAAAAAGGATTGGGATAATTCTCGGATAATCTTTGACATAAAACAGGGAGGTAATGATAATACTTGCCAGTATCATAAGTCCACCCATAGTCGGGGTTCCATTTTTCTTCAAATGGGATTCCAACTCTTTACGCTCCGTCTGCCCCACCTTTAATCGTTTCAAAAAGGGGATCACGATCGGTCCTAAAATTGCACTGATTGCAAAAGAAATCAAAACTGGTATCACTATTTCATAATCCATGACTAAACACCTCTTGTATTTTTTCTAACGTTCAATTCGCCTAACTAGTATACGTTATTTCATCTCATTTATCAAGGTAAGGCAAAATGTTTTCGAATATTTCCTTCGCCACAGGAGCAGCGATCGTTCCGCCGTAATAAATCCCCTGCGGATTGTTAATGACAACAAGCACAAGCACCTGCGGATTGTCAGCGGGCGCAAATCCGAGAAACGATGAAATGTATTTATGGTCGCTTCTTGGAAGTGTCTGTGAGGTTGCTGTCTTTCCGCCGATGGAAAAGCCCTCAATTTTGGCATTTTTTCCGGTTCCCTCTGACACCACTTTCTCCAACAGATAGCGCATCGTTTCCGAAGTTTCTGCTGTGCAGATATTCTCATGCGTTTCATAGGAAAATGTTTTTACCGTATTTCCATCCGCATCCTGCACGCTTACGCCAAAATGTGGTGTCACGCGCGTTCCCCCATTAATAATAGAAGATACCGTCGTGACAAGCTGGATGGGGGTAATCTGAAACGACTGCCCAAATGAGATTGTCGCAAGTTCCACCGGTCCAATATTTTCCGTCTTATGCATGATTGTTCCCGCTTCCCCCGGAAGATCAATATTCGTTTTGGATAACAGCCCGAACTGTTTGAAGTAACCGACAAAGTTCTCCGCGCCTAACCGCTCGCCAAGTTCCATAAAAACCGGGTTGCAGGAGTTCATGATCCCTGTCTCGAATGTTTCCGCCCCGTGTCCTGTCGTTCTCGCACACCGGATTCTTCTGTCCTCCACAATTTTATAACCCGGACAGAAAAATGCATCGTCCAGTTTTACCACTCCCTCTTCTAGCGCTGCCGCTGCCGTAATAATCTTAAATGTGGAACCCGGCTCGTAGGTATCACTGATACACTGGTTTCGCCACATTTTATTCAACAGATTCTGTTTTTCTTCCGCTGACACGGATTCTCCGGTGTCTCCAACCAGCGTAAACGGATCGTTCAGGTCAAATTCAGGATAATTCACCATCGCCATAAGTTCGCCGTTCTGCGGGTTCATCACGATCACGGAAACACTGTCCGCTGACTTTTTTGTGCAGACCTTTTTTGCCGCCTGCTCACAGTACATCTGAATATTGCGGTCTAAGGATAAGCAAAGATCATAACCGTTCACAGGTTCTAATCTGCTCTCCCCGGCATTCTCGATCTCTATTCCCCTTGCATCGGTTAACGTGAGGATTTTCCCGTTGGTTCCCTGAAGATATTCATCATACTTTACCTCAAGTCCCAAAATGCCCTGATTGTCAGCTCCGGTAAATCCAAGCACTTTGGAAGCGAGCGTCCCATAAGGGTAATATCGTTTATAATCCTCATCCACTTTCACTCCGGAGAGTCCATAGGCTCTGATTGCATCCCCGGTCTCCTTTGCGACATTTGTTTTCACACGCTCGATGGAACTGACTTTCTCCACGCGCTTTCTCGCAGTCTCTTCCGGAATACCAAGTTCTCTCACAAGCATCTCAATGACTTTCTCGGGTTCTTCTATCTGGTTATGGATCACGGAGATCGTGCACACAGATTTGTTTGTGGCAAGCACTGTGCCGTTTGCATCCAAAAGTTTTCCCCGTGCCGCCTTAATATCACTTCAGGTTCTCTACGCAGTAGGTGCAACATCCGTGATCCTGTCCGCTGCAAATTTCCATAATATTCGGAGCAGAAGATCATCAGATATACCAGTCTTCCAATCAGAAACATCATGATAAAAAAAACTGCCACGAATACGATCATTACCTTTTTGCGGTTAAAGGTCTTATTCCGATACATAAAACAAAAACCTCATAAAAGTCTTCCTTGCATTTTATTCCAACTTTTATGAGGTTATGTTTTTATTCACTGTTATCGGACGTTGTTCCTGCTTCTTCGGCATTTACACCATCATTTTCGGCGTTTTCTTCGTTGTTTTCCCCGGCTCCCGGAATATCCTCCATGGTATCCGGCACATCATCCGTTCCTTCCGGTTCTTCCTCCGGAATATTTCCTGTCACACGGTCTGTCACAGCGGCTGCGCCTGTATCTGTTCCGGTAATATCCCATCCGGAATGTAAGCCGGTCGTCTCCTCATCCGGATAAATATTCATATAAGGAAGTACTTCTTCTAAAATCTCCCTCACAATATTCTGTGCAAATGTGCTGTGTGGCTGATCCTGCGAGTTCGGCTCATCCACAAAACAGTAGATCATTAACTGAGGATCGTCCACCGGTGCAAAACCGATAAAAGAAACCAGATAGTTCACACCATCACGCGGCACTTTCTGTGCCGTTCCGGTTTTACCTCCCATGGAGTAACCGTCTACTTTTGCCGTATTTCCGGTACCGGATGTCACGGTTGAGTACATGTATTGTTTTAATGTATCACTTGTTGTCTTAGATACAGTTTCACGCAGCAACGTCGGAGAAATATCCTGAATCGTATTTCCATTCTGATCCGTGATCTTGCTTACCACTCTCGGCTGATATAACTTACCGCCATTGACCAGAGAACAGAAAGCAGTTCCAAGCTGGATCATCGTGGTATTAAAGTTCTGTCCGAAAGCATTGGTTGCAAGACTCAGCTGTGATGTTGTATCCAATGTGTAAATCAGGGAATCTGTTCTCGATTCTCCCGGAAGATCAATGTTCGTTTTCTGTCCAAATCCAAAAATCTGCTGGTACTCCGTGAAATTCTCTGCCCCGATCCGGTAGGACATCTGCATCAGGGCATCATTACAGGAATTCATCAATGTCTGTTCCAAAGTCTGCATTCCGTGTCCACCTTTTCTATAGGCAACACATTTTACGGTAAATCCGCTGAGCTGTTCGGCTCCATCACAGAAAAAGGTATCATTGGTCGACAGTGTTCCTGTCTCAAGCCCGGCTGCAACCGTAAATGGTTTTGCCGTTGATCCCGGCTCATAAGTATAGGTCAGACATATGTTCTGCCACAACTGATTTAACGCTTCGAGTCTCGCATCATCATCCATCGCATCGATCTCTTCCTGTGTATAATACTCAGATAAATCCCATGGATTGCTCAGATCGTAGTTTGGATACTGTGCCATTGCAAGGACATCGCCATTGTCCGGTTTCATGATGAGCACGCCGATTCTTGTTGCTCCGCCCTCACCCTCTCTGTAACCATCTGTATAGGCCTCATTAAACTCCTGTATTTTCTTCTCTACCACCGACTGGATCGTCGCATCGATCGTTGTCACTAACGTATTGCCGTTGACTGCCGGTTTGATCGTTTTTTCAAAATTACTGTCCGAATTCAGATATCCATACTGTCTGCCGTTAATTCCATTTAACGTGTCATCATAATAATTTTCCAGTCCATTAATTCCAAGGTTACCGGATGTTGTGAACCCGATCACGGAACTTGCCAGTTTTCCATATGGATATTGTCTCTGGTATTCTTTTTCAAACCAGACACCCTTGATATATGGATTGACCAGTTTTCCCTTTTCATCCCGCTCCTCCTGCAGATTTACAAAAGGCTGGATCGTATCATAGGACAAACGCTTGGCAAGCACAATGTATCTGCTGTCCGGAGAGTCCTTCAGGTAAGAATAAAGCTGTTCACTTGTCAGATCCGGGAAGCAGCTTACAAGCGCATTGATCGTCGGCTCCACATATTTTTCATCATCATTTAAAACGGAGCAGTCCAGAATCACATTATAAACTGCGATACTGGTTGCCAGCACAGTTCCTTTTGCGTCTACAATGTCTCCTCTCTGATAAGGAATTGTCTGGCTGTCATAGCCCTGCTGTGCCAGAACGATTTTCTCATATTTTTCTCCACTGGTGTATTCAATATACATCAGTCTTCCGATGAGTCCGATCATAAGCGCTGCAACAACCGTAAACATGACGATCATTTTTTTCTGCATACGCTTTGGAAACTTTAACATCGGCTTTTTCGGTCTTCTTTTTGCCATTCTACCACCCGAATTATTTTTTTGCCTGAAAATTCCCTCTATTGCGGGATTTCATTATACTGATTCATGTAGTCTGTCTTATCTACAGAGTAGTAGACGATCTGATCCTGTGTTGCATAAAACATACCAAGTTCATTGATTGCCTTCTCCTTGATTGCATCGAGATCTACTGCGGTATTAATTCTCTTGTAAGCCTCGTCATTGTCAGCCTTAAGGTCTGTCACCTGGCTCTCTAAGCTTGCGATTTTTTTCATTCTTGCCGTTACATCGGACTGAAGCTTAATATAAGCTCCACAGAAAATGCCAAATACGGTCACTGCCATTGTCAGGAATACAACATAACTTTTGCTCATGCGAAGCGCTTTTTCCTGATTTCTGGCTGCGGCACGTCTGCGTTTTCTCAGCTCTTCCTCGCGTTCCCGCTCCTGTCTGTCTCTGCGCTCTTTGCGGTAATCCGGCATCGCCTCCATACGGCGTACGGTGTTGCCATCTACCTGATAGGCTGCTCTATTTCGATTGTTGTGATTTACTGTTCTGTTCGGCATCTGCTACACCCTTTCAAAAACTCTTAATTTTGCACTCTTGGAACGGGAGTTCACTTCTAATTCTTCCTCGGAAGGAAGAATCGGTTTTCTTGTGACTACCTTTCCCTTGGATTTTTTGCCACATACACACACTGGAAAATCGCTTGGACAGGTACATGGGTTCTCATTTCGTTTAAAATTCGTCTTTACAATTCGATCCTCTAAGGAATGGAACGTGATAATACAGATTCTTCCACCCGGATTCAAAAGGTCGATCATATCATCCAGATTATTCTGCAGTACTTCTAACTCTTTGTTCAGCTCAATACGGATTGCCTGAAACGTTCTTTTTGCCGGATGTCCACCGGTCACCTGAACTTTCATTGGAATGGAAGCCCTGATGATCTCCGTCAGTTCTCCGGTTGTCTCGATCGGTTTCTTTGCCCTCTCCTGCACGATGTGTTTTGCAATATTTTTTGCGAACTTGTCCTCACCATAATCACGGATGATACGGTAAAGATCCATCTCACTGTATCCGTTTACAATATCTTTTGCAGTCAGGCTCTGTCTGTCATCCATTCTCATATCAAGTGGAGCATTCTCATCACGGTAAGTAAAACCACGCTCCGGTGTATCTAACTGAAACGAAGATACGCCAAGATCCAACACGATTCCATCCACCTTTTCCACGCCAATGCGGTGAAGTTCCTCTTTCATGTTGGCGTAATTGCTTCGGATAATGGTGATCTTGTCACCAAATTCCTTTAATCTTTCTCCGGCGGCTGCGATTGCATCCGCGTCCTGATCGATTCCGATCAGCCTGCCTTTTTCTGATAACCGTGAAGCCACCTGGTAAGCATGTCCGCCACCGCCAAGTGTTCCATCCACATAGATTCCGTCAGGCTTGATATTCAAATTTTCAATTGTCTCATTTAGTAATACTGAATAATGATTAAATTCCATTGTGATCCTCTCTGCCTGACTTTTGCTCTGGCTCTCTTTTTTTATTCTCTGTGGATCAGATGCTGAACCCTAAATCTGCCATGTGTTCTGCAATCTCATCCATCTCATCTTCATCATATGTATTCTCCTGCCATCTGTCTTTGTCCCAGATTTCCACTCTGCTTAAGACTCCGACTAAAACGACATCTTTTGTCAGATTTGCATATTCTCTTAAAACTGGTGGAAGAAGGATTCTTCCCTGCTTGTCCAGTTCACAGGAAGCTGCTCCTGCAAAAAAGAAACGTGAAAACTTTCTTGCATCCTTGGAAGTCATGGAAATATTTCTAAATTTTTCTTCGATGTTGTGCCATTCTTCTGACGTATACACAAATAAGCATCCATCAAGTCCCTTTGTCACTACAAATTCATCGCCAAGCTGCTCTCTGAATTTTGCCGGAACTATCAGTCTGCCTTTTGGATCAACTGTGTGGTTGTATTCTCCCATAAACATGACACAATCACCTGCCTTTGTGCGGCAGCTGGTTCCTCTTGATTTTCCATTTCTGTGGTCATTTGCCACCACTTCGAACCATTCTCTACCACTTTCCACCACTTTTAAACATATATTAGACTATTCTTAAGAAAAAATCAATATTTTAGCGCAAAAAAATAATGCCAGACCAGTTATTTCCTGATTTGGCATTATTTTCCATTCTTCTCTACTTACTTCTTTCTGTTTCCTCGATATACTCTTCAATCAGCTGATCGAGTTTTGTACTTTTTTGATAGTAATTATCAAACTTATCCTGTCGTAAAAGTGCCTGATCCAGTTCAAATCGAACGGATTCGATTTCCTGCTGTAACTCACTCAACTTTCTCATATGAATCCTCCTGATTTCCTCAATGGAAAATGCAATTTTACAAATTCAAATTTCTGCTAATTGCCGGAGCAGAGAATAGTCCCTTTTTCTTTTCCCCTTTTTCTTTTCCTCTCTTTTATATTCTCCATATTACTATCCGCAGATTCAAAAATCAAATGAATTAAGTGATGAGTTTTCTCCAAAATTCGACATTTCCAAACGGATTTTTTCACAATTGCACGTATTTCCTACAAAAACAGCGCATCCATTTTTCGACTCTGGATGCGCTGTTCATAAAAAATTAATATTTGATTCGTATGTTTTCCTATCGTTTTTGTATGTTTTTCATTTTTCAGGAATGTTTTAACCGGAATTCTGCCCTTTTCTCGGCGAGTAAATGTATCATTGTCTCCATTGCCTTGTAGTTCACCTCCACAATGTGATGGATATCATCCTCCACATCATGCTTTCTCACAAGATAATCATCATGGGATTTCTGGATAAAATCGCAAAGATTTCTGGCACTGTTAAATTCCAGATGATCTGCTTTATGCGGTTTTGCAGCGTCCGTCCTGATATATCTCCGCAAATCCCGCTTTAACTTCTCCTCGTAAGAACAGTGATCCTTCAGACTTCCCGGATAGATCTTATTGTGAGGATAGGTAAAATAGTCTGCCAGATAGTGGCTGATCTGTCCAAGATCCATGTAATACTTGCGTCCTTTTTTCTTCTCCACCAGTTTTCTACCCTCGGAAAGGCGCTCAATATGGCGTCTGATATCCGGGTAAGTTCCGTCCATCTCATGGCGCTTATAGACGAAAGATGGCTTAATGTCCGGCAGGACACTTCCGATGTAAAAAGATAATTTATGTTTTTTCAGATCATTGTCTTCCATATTATTTACAATGTAACGTGCCAGTGAAATATGTGATTTTTTTCTCATAAGTACCGCCTCCAAACAGGAATCTTTTTGTTTTTCCAACTCCCATACTACATCTCCGCGGCAAAAGAAACAAGGGTATCTTTGTAAACTTTTTGTGTAGTTTTTGTGTTTTAAAGCACTGGAATCCTGCTTTACAGATGTAAATTTTCTTATCCTGCTTTTTTATGGTCTGCACAAATGGAGCATGTGCAGACCAGTTTCATACCTGTATTAATTATTCATATTTACAGTTGCACTCGAAGCTTGCGCACTCTGTCTCTCCACAGGTGCAGGCTCCGGCACCGGAAATACCGATATGATCTGCGTGACATTTCTCATTTTCATTGAAACGGCAGTGTGCTGCCTCACACGCAACGTCGATTTCCTTGGAAACATCTTTTAATGCGTTACAGGCTGCACCGTTTGTTCCGCGGTCTTTGAAACTTCCGCAACAGGTGCTCTGTGCTTCGGTTGCTTCGCGTCCCTCCACCTGAATGTCACCTTTGCAGCAACAGCCGTCTTCATTGTTGTAGGTGCAGCTTTTTACTGAACAATCCAAATATGCCATACTTTTTTCTCCTTTTCATTCAAATCTGTCAGACAATTGCGAAACTCGTCATAGTCTTCTTAAATTGTTCAAAATTAACAAAAACATTCAAGACACGCTTTCGCTATGTGTCACTCGCAACG
>OGMA01001077.1_pt1 | contig 9449 bp, 6 predicted proteins | sample 1573021 | NCBI WGS metagenome assembly OGMA01 (sample SAMEA2581905, study PRJEB24529) | metagenome | biome: Human gut stool | place: China | collected 2011 | reverse complement strand
ACTCGCGACCCTAACCTTGGCAAGGTTATGCTCTACCAACTGAGCTATTTCCGCGATTGCGGATGCAAAGGTAGATATTTTCCTTAAACCTGCAAACATTCCGCAGACTTTTTTCACACAGAAAAGTGTACATTTTCGCCAGGCATACAAGCAGACTTTTGATTATCAACTCATTCGCCCACGATAATCTTCATAAGAAAATTGCTTGAAAACTTCAGCTTTTCCTTCTTTTGTCCACATTGCAATGGCCGGATGGTGAATTCCATTGAACATATTCGTCTTTACAGTGGTGTAATGTATCATGTCCTCAAAGACGATTCTCTCCCCTATCTGCAGCTCATGGTCGAAACTCCACAGTCCCATATAGTCGCCGCTCAAGCAGGAGTTTCCTCCAAGGCGATAGACGTAAGGGCCCGCATCGCCCATCTCCGCTCCACGCACTGCAGGCTGATAGGGCATCTCCAGACAATCCGGCATGTGGCACGTAAAGCTAACGTTGAGAATGGCGGTACGAATGCCGCGGTTTTCCACGATGTCCACTATCTCCGAGCTCAGCACACCGGTCTGCCAAGTAAAAGCGGAACCGGGCTCAAGAATGATTTGAAGATGTGGATAGCGCCCCTTCAAGCCCTGCAACAGACGGACAAGATGCTCTACATCATAATCCTTACGCGTCATCAGATGCCCGCCTCCTAAATTCAACCACTTAATCTGTGAGAACCAGCGGGAGAATTTTCCTTCCAAGTGCTCCAATGTGTGTTCCAGCTCGTAGGAAGAAGACTCGCAGTGACAATGACAGTGAAAACCTTCAATACCCGCCGGAAGTTCTTCGGGAAGCGGGTCGGCCATTACACCGAAGCGGGTACCGGGTGCGCAGGGATTATAAAGCTCCGTTTCCACCTCAGAGTATTCAGGATTGATACGGATACCGCAGGAAATGCCGCTTCCCTCCGCCACCACTACCGGATAAAAGCGGTGGAACTGCGAAAGCGAATTGAAAGTAATATGGCTGCTGCACCGCATTATCTCCGGAAAATCGGCCTCGGTATAGGCAGGCGAGTACGTATGTGCCTTACTTCCGAACTCCTCCAATGCCAGACGGGCTTCGTAGACAGAACTTGCCGTAGAGTGGTCTATATACTCCCTGAAAATGGGAAAGGAACGCCACATGGCAAATGATTTGAAAGCGAGGATTATCTCCACACCTGCGCGGTCGGCCACACTTTTTATCAGTGCGAGGTTCTTTCTCAGCAATCCTTCTTCCATAATATAGCAGGGAGAAGGGAAAAGGGAAAAGTCTTTATTTGTCATTCTTCTATCTATATTTACTATTCTAAATTGTCCGTATGTATCGTTCTAACTGTCTTTTTTTAAGATACCACGGTCCTACACTTATACCATCATCCTCTTACAAATATCCCGTTTTTGTGTGAGACAAAAGATGCGACTATCCTATGACAGCACTTTGAAACGCGCGAAGCGCAGCAAAAGTTGTTTGTCTCCCGCATTCTTGAAGCGGATGGTGGCTTTCGCATTGTCTCCTTCGCCCTCCACTTTCAAAACTTCACCCAGGCCGAAACGTTCGTGCTCTATCAATTGTCCCTGCTGTACACGATTGGCAGACCCGCCGGCAGAAGGCGATGTACTTGCCGTATTTGCAGAAGGCGCCACCCGTTTCAGGTTACGTGGAACAGTCGGCGCAATAATCTGCTGTTTCGGTCGTACAGACACACGCTCTTTTCCTCCATACGGAGCATCTTCCCTATCAGGCGCAAAACCTCTGGCGTTCTCCCTGCGGAAAGCGGCGGCTTCCTCCTCTACCCTGCGGAACATTCCCGCATCCTGAGGCAGACGCAGGAAACGTATATCTATATCCTTCAGGAAACGGCTGGGACTGCCAAACTCCATCTTGCCATATCGGAAACGCGGCTTTGCATACGATAGGCAACAGTGTTCTTCAGCACGTGTGATGGCTACATAGAACAGCCGCCGTTCTTCCTCCAATGCCCGGGGAGAGTCACCCACCATGCCGCTGGGAAAAAGATTCTCCTCCATCCCCACTACAAACACATTCTTGAACTCCAATCCCTTGGCCGAATGTACAGTCATCAGGGTTATCTTCTCATCGTCCCCATCCTTATCCGAATCCTGGTCGGTAAGAAGGGAAACTTCCGAAAGGAAGTCACCCAACAACACGTTCGGGTTTCCTTCCTCCTGCCGTTGGGCACAAAAATCACTCATACCGTTCACCAGCTCCTCTATATTCTCCTTACGGCTCAGATTCTCGGGAGAGTTGTCCTGACACACATCATTGATGATGCCCGATTGGCGAATAATGTCGGCACCGATCTCGTAGGCATTCTTCTCCGCAGCATCTGTGATAAAGGCAGATATAAGTTCGCGGAATGCCTGCAACTTTCCCACCGTACCTTTATTGAAGTTCAAGCCATACGCCAACGGCTCACAAAGCACGGTCCACAAACTTACATTGTGCCCGGTGGCGGCAGCAATGATTTTTCCCACTGTCGTATCTCCGATACCCCGTGCAGGATAATTGATAATACGTTTGAAAGCCTCTTCATCATTGGGATTCACTATCAGACGGAAGTAAGCAATAACATCTTTGATTTCCTTGCGTTGATAGAACGACAAGCCTCCGTAAATACGGTAAGGCATACTGCGTTTGCGCATGGCTTCCTCAAAGATACGGCTCTGCGCATTGGTACGGTAGAGTATCGCAAAATCAGAGTAGGCATAGCGCTTTTCACGCCGCAGTTCAGCTATCTTATTCACCACAATATCCCCTTCTTCCACATCACTGTATGCCTGGTACACACCAATGGCCTCTCCCTTCTCCTTTTCCGAGAACACTTCCTTGCGTATCTGCCACTGGTTCTTTTCTATCAGGCTGTTGGCCGCGCGGACAATGGTCTGGGTGGAACGGTAATTCTGCTCCAGCTTGAAGACCTTCGTATCGGGATATACTTTCGTAAAGTAGAGAATATTGTCAATATCGGCACCACGGAAGGAGTAGATACTCTGTGCATCATCCCCCACCACACAGACATGCTGATGGTTCTTGGCAAGTTGCAGCACGATGCTGTGCTGTGCAAAATTGGTATCCTGATACTCATCCACCAGAATGTAACGGAACTGGTCCTGATAACGCGCCAACACCTCGGGGTGGTCCCGGAACAGCAGGAATGTGTAGAACAGCAAATCGTCGAAGTCCATCGCATCTGCCTGCCGGCAACGCTCCCAATATCTCTGGTAGATGTCGCGAAGCGCCGGAACCTTGGCTGCACGGTCTCCTTCGTAAGCCTCCTTGTTGTTGGCATAGCCTGCCGGAGAAACCAGATGATTCTTGGCATTCGAGATACGCGCCTGCACCATCCCCGGCTTGTACACTTTCTCATCCAGCCCCATTTCCTTGATAATGGAACGTATCAAGCTTTTACTGTCTGCCGTATCGTAAATGGTAAACTGCGAAGTGAAGCCGATATGCCCGGCCTCGACATGCAGAATGCGCAGGAACATGGAGTGAAAGGTTCCCATCCACAGATGGCGCGCCCTCTCCGGCCCTACCTGACGGGCTATACGCTCCTTCATTTCGCGCGCCGCCTTGTTGGTAAAGGTCAATGCCAGAATGTTCCAAGGCTGGTAGCCATTCTCCAGCAGATAAGCAATCTTGTAGGTCAGCACGCGCGTCTTTCCCGAACCGGCACCGGCTATCACCAGTGACGGACCGTCATTGTATAACACCGCGTTCCGTTGTCCTTCGTTCAGTTCCTCTATATAATCGGGCATATCCGTATAATCTTAAAATGATGATATTTTTTCTTCCTTTGTTTTTACGGAGGCAAAGATAAAAAAAGCTTCGGAGACGTACGAACATTTCTATAGGTTATAGTGTTTATATAGTAAAGTTCCAAAATTAAATAATTGAAACTTATGAATACAATATTAACGATTTTAATGATAACAGTTATGACTTACGAAATGCCAAAACTTCCCTACACCAACAATGCACTGGAACCTGTAATCAGTCAGCAAACCATAGATTACCACTACGGTAAACATCTGCAAACCTACGTGAACAACCTCAACAACCTCGTTCCGGGAACGGAATTTGAAGGCAAAGACCTGGTAACCATTGTTGCCACAGCACCGGACGGTGCCATCTTCAACAATGCAGGACAAGTGTTGAACCACACATTATACTTCTTACAGTTTGCTCCGAAGCCTGCCCACAGCGAGCCTACCGGCAAGCTGGCAGAAGCCATCAAACGCGACTTCGGCAGCTTTGAGAATTTCAAGAAGGAATTCAACGCGGCAGCTGTCGGCTTGTTCGGCTCCGGATGGGCTTGGTTGTCTGCCGACAAGAACGGCAAACTCCACATCACCAAAGAAGCCAACGGTAGCAATCCGGTACGCGCCGGTCTTGTTCCGCTACTCGGATTCGACGTGTGGGAACATGCCTACTATCTTGATTACCAGAACCGCCGTGCCGACCATGTGAACGAACTGTGGAGCATCATCGACTGGGATGTAGTAGGTAAAAGACTGAAATAAGCAACAAGGGCCCACTAAACATGGTAATGACGCATTCTTGAGCAACTAAGGTTCAAGAATGCGTTTTCTTGTTTAAAATAGCCATCTAACATATTTTAAAGAAATTCTTTGGCTTCTACCATAAGTATTCATTAACTTTGCTAAACTTAAAAGTTAAACAAAAGAAATGAAACTCATCGTAGTAACAGCACCCACATTTTTTGTGGAAGAAGACAAGATTATCACGGCACTATTCGAAGAGGGGCTGGATATTCTACATCTGAGGAAGCCGGAAACTCCCGCCATGTATTCAGAACGGCTTTTAACGCTGATACCCGAAAAATACCATAAGCGCATCATTACCCATGAGCACTTCTACCTGCAGGAAGAGTTCAGCCTGATGGGGATTCATCTAAACACCCGCAATCCCAAAGAGCCCCACGACTATTCGGGCCACATCAGTTGCACCTGCCATTCACTGGACGAAGTGCAGAACAAGAAGCATTTCTATGACTATCTGTTCCTAAGCCCGATATATAATTGCATCACAAAGTCCGGAGTCACGTCCGGCTTCACAGCCGAAGAGTTGCGGCAAGCAGGAAAAAGTAAGGTCATAGACAGTAGAGTCATGGCTTTGGGAGGCATTACTCCCGACAACATACTGGAGATTAAGGATTACGGATTCGGTGGTGCCGTTGTAATGGGTGATTTATGGAATAAATTCAATGCCTGCACCGACCGCGATTATCTGGAAGTAATCTGCCACTTCAAGAAGTTAAAAAAAATGGCTGATTGAGCCTTGCCTTGGACTGGCAAATCAAAATTTACCGTACTCTTTGTATTCAATACCGGCAGGCAACGTGAAATAGAAGGTGGAGCCTTCCCCTTTCTTAGACTCCACACCGATACCTCCCCCATAGTGCTCCACAATAGATTTGGTGATGGAAAGCCCCAACCCCGTACCTTTGATATTGTAGTTCATCTTCACAAACCGTTCAAAGATGGCATGTCTTCCCACTTCATCGATACCACAGCCTGTATCTGCCACATAAAAATAGAAGTTATGGTTGCTCAATCTCCTGCAACCGATTTTCACACTGCCCATTTCCGTAAACTTCAAGGCATTCCTCACCAAGTTACCTATGACTTGGGCAAAACGCACACGGTCTACCACCAAACGGCATTGAGGCAACCGTTCTACAAACTCCACCTGAATGCCCGTGGGATGCGAGCGCATATTCTCCGTCGTGCAGACTTCATCAATCAGCGCGTTTACATCCACTTCTCCATCGTTATATTCCAGGGTATTTGCCTCAATCTTCGAATAGTCCAGCAAGTCATTGACCAGTTGCAGCAGCGAGTCCTTGTTATCATTAATCTCTTTCAGGAAAGCCATACGGGTTTCTCTGTCCAGATTATCCATTTCGGCAAGCATGGTTGTAAAGCCTACAATAGCATTCAAAGGAGTACGTATTTCGTGAGTCATATTAGCGATGAAAGCATTCTTCAGCTGGTTGGATTCTTCGGCAACCTCATTGATGCGCTGCAACGTCTTCAACCTTTTGCTCTTGCTGATGGAAATGATTATCATGATGACCAAGAGCAGAATGACAATCATTCCAAAACTGTATATTAGTGCTTCATTCTTCTGATAGAGGTCGCTGGTCCAGACATCATATGCTGCCGTAATTGTTAATATCATCGTTTATTGCTTGCTTATTGGAAACTATAAAATTATAGGAAGCAAATATACTAAAGAAAACACAAATAAATTAATAGAAACTACAGTTTTTTCCAACAAAATGGGCCGCATGCCATTACCAAGTAAAGCATGCAGCCCATAAATGTCATTATTCAGTATTATTGATATCAGCCTTCAATGGCAGCCTGCGCCGCAGCCAGACGTGCAATAGGCACACGGAACGGAGAACAGCTGACATAATTCAAGCCAACTTTGTGGCAGAACTTCACAGAAGAAGGCTCACCGCCATGTTCGCCGCAGATACCGCACTTCAAATCCGGACGGATAGCACGTCCCTTTTCAGTAGCCATGCGCACCAACTGTCCTACACCATTCTGGTCGAGTACCTGGAACGGGTCTACTTTCAGAATCTTCTTCTCCAGATAAATCGGGAGGAAGGAAGCGATATCGTCGCGTGAATAACCAAATGTCATCTGAGTCAAGTCGTTCGTACCGAATGAGAAGAACTCGGCAGAGGAAGCAATGCGGTCGGCAGTCAAGGCGGCACGCGGAATCTCAATCATTGTACCTACCTTGAAGTCGATGCTGTCACCCACTTCTTCAAACAACTGGGCAGCCTCAGCACGAATCACTTCTTCCTGCTGCTTGAACTCATACAAGATACCGGTCAGAGGCACCATGATTTCAGGATGGGTTTCAACACCTTCCTTCTTCAATTCCAAAGCAGCACCCAGGATGGCACGCGTCTGCATCTGTGTAATTTCAGGATATGTATTTCCCAAACGGCAACCACGATGACCCAACATCGGATTATGCTCACAAAGTGCCTCAACACGTTGCTGGATATACTGGAGGCTCACGCCCATCGTATCTGCCATTTCCTGCTGTCCCTTCAGGTCATGGGGAACAAACTCATGCAAAGGAGGATCAAGCAGACGCACCGTCACCGGACAGCCTTCCATTGCTTTGAAAATTCCCTTGAAGTCAGCTTGCTGGTAGGGAAGAATCTTAGCCAAAGCCTTGCGGCGCCCTTCTGCATTTTCTGCCAGAATCATCTCGCGCATGGCTTTAATCTTCTCGCCTTCGAAGAACATGTGTTCCGTACGGCAAAGGCCGATACCCACCGCACCAAAATTGCGTGCCACTTCTGCATCGTGAGGAGTATCCGCATTGGTACGAACCTGCAGCTTCGTATATTTGTCTGCTAAATCCATCAGTTCCGCAAAGTCACCGGACAGCTCAGCCGCTTTTGTCTCCACCTTGTCTTTATATACTTCACCGGTGCTTCCGTTCAAGGAGATATAGTCACCTTCTTTCAACAGTACACCATCCACTTCCACTGTACGCGCCTTGTAGTCGATGTTCAAGGCACCTGCACCAGACACACAGCACTTACCCATACCACGAGCAACCACTGCCGCATGCGAAGTCATACCACCGCGGGCAGTCAGGATACCTTCGGCAACTGCCATACCTGCCAAATCTTCCGGAGAAGTCTCGATACGTACCATCACCACACGCTTGCCGGCAGCATGCCATTCGGCAGCATCATCGGCAAAGAATACGATTTGTCCCGTAGCGGCACCCGGAGAAGCGGGAAGACCACGGGTCAATACCTTGGCTTGCTTCAGCGCTGTCTTGTCAAATACCGGGTGGAGCAATTCGTCCAACTTATTGGGCTCGCAACGCATCAATGCGGTTTTTTCGTCAATCATACCTTGATGCAGCAAATCTACGGCAATCTTCACCATAGCGGCACCGGTACGCTTACCATTACGGGTCTGGAGAAACCAGAGTTTACCCTCTTGTACGGTAAACTCCATATCCTGCATATCACGGTAGTGGTTTTCGAGCTTCGTCTGCAAAGCATCCAATTCTTTATAGATTTCCGGCATAGCCTCCTCCATGGAAGGATACTTGCTGGCACGTTCTTCTTCGCTTACACCGGCCAATTCAGCCCAACGTTGAGAACCGATTTTTGTAATCTGTTGCGGAGTACGGATACCGGCAACCACGTCTTCACCTTGTGCATTAATCAAATACTCGCCATTGAAAAGGTCCTCACCGGTAGCAGCATCGCGGCTGAAGCAAACACCCGTAGCAGAGCTCTCGCCCATATTACCGAATACCATAGCCTGAACGCTTACGGCAGTACCCCATTCGTCAGGAATTCCCTCCATCTTACGATACAAGATGGCGCGTTCGTTCATCCAGGAGTTGAATACGGCACAAACGGCACCCCACAACTGCTCGTAGGCACAAGTCGGGAAGTCTTTTCCGGTTTGTTCTTTCACCGCAGCCTTGAACTTCTTCACGAGTTCCTTAAGGTCTTCCACCTCAAGCTCGTTATCCAGCTTCACGCCTTTAGCATGTTTCACATCTTCTATAATAGCCTCGAACGGGTCTACATCTTCCTTGTTCACCGGTTTCATGCCCAGCACCACGTCGCCATACATCTGCACGAAACGACGGTAAGAGTCCCATGCAAAGCGTGCATTGCCCGTCTTGCGCGTCAGGCCTTCCACCACTTCGTCATTCAAGCCAAGATTCAGGATAGTGTCCATCATGCCCGGCATGGAAGCGCGCGCACCCGAACGTACGGAAACCAGCAACGGATTCTCCACATCACCGAATTTGGAACGCATCAGCGTCTCCACATGGGCAATGGCCTGTTCAACTTCGTTCTTCAACAGAGCAACGACTTTATCCTGCCCCATTTCATAATATTCCGTACAAACTTCTGTCGTTATTGTAAAGCCCGGAGGAACCGGAACCCCTATAAGGTTCATTTCTGCAAGGTTGGCACCTTTCCCACCCAAAAGGTTTCTCATATCGGCCTTTCCTTCTGCCTGGCCGTTACCAAAGGTATAAACTCTTTTTTTGTCCATAATATAAATTTAAAGTTTTTGATAGTGATTTCTCTTTTCTGTTCGCAAATCTAAGTATATTTCGCAGACTAGAAAACTTTTTCAGAAAAAACTTTATGCTAAAATGCAATTTCGACATTGCAATCTTTAATATTTCATTTCATAGAGAGAAATCCCGAAAAAATGTCTATTTTTGCCGAAGAATTTATTAGATTGGTGTAAAAGTGGCAAGAAAGAGAAAAGAACTTCCCCTGCTGGAGAAGGTAACAATAACGGATGTGGCTGCCGAAGGAAAAGCCATCGCAAAAGTAAACGACCTGGTGATTTTT
>OGMA01001055.1_pt1 | contig 9646 bp, 7 predicted proteins | sample 1573021 | NCBI WGS metagenome assembly OGMA01 (sample SAMEA2581905, study PRJEB24529) | metagenome | biome: Human gut stool | place: China | collected 2011 | reverse complement strand
CATGCCACAAAGATAGTGTTTTTAACTAATTCCCCCAAGTTTTCAAACTGAGCCCTACAAAGCTCCCTCAAACAAAACAAATGTATATTACACACCCATAAAAATAAAAAAGGCTTCATGAATCAATGATTCATAAAGCCTATAAAGAATACTCGTACTCGAAGCGGGAATACTAATATAAAAACAATCCAAAACAATAAGAATCATAATAAATTAATAATCAACAATATAAAAATATTAGTGTTTTAAAACATTTTTAATTGTTGTGCAACATCACGAATATGTTGTGCATAAACCATATCTTTGCACAACCAACAATATAATTAGTAAGTATGGCTACAATAAAAGCATTTATTAGAACTGGGAAAAAAGACAAAGAAGCTAATATTAGATTTCGTCTTTCCGATGGACGTGAAACACAACTATTTCACAAGTCAGAGTTAACAGTCTTACCCAGCCAATGGGACGACAAGAAAGAAAGTTATAAACCGAGATGTGTTATCAGCACCGAAAAACAGATTAAGCTTAATATATCTATTACAGAAAGAAAAAACTTAATCCTCTCGATTTATAACACCACGCCTAATCTTACAAGCGAAAAGCTAGAGTTATTAATCGATGAACATCTACACCCAGAAAAATATCAAAAACAGAATGACGATATTTTTTCAACAATGGAGTTATATCTCCAAAAACGGAAACTTTCAGAAGCAAGAGAAAAGAACTTTCGTGTATTAATGCGTGCATTAAAACGCTATGAACTATTCCTCTCTCATAATAAAAATATAGACTTTAGACTGGAGCTAAACAACATCACATCCGAAACCATTGAAGATATAGAAAGCTTCCTTCGCAATGAGTATACTTTATACGAAGAATATCCTCATATATATAAAGAATTTCCTGCTATAATTAATTCTAATCGAAAAAGTCCCAAGCCTCAACCAAGAGGTAATAATACAATATGTGCATTACTTAACAAATTTCGCGCATTTTATAATTGGTGTTACGAACAAGAAATAACCACCAATAGACCGTTCGACAAATACGAAGGCACAACCACTGAAAAATATGGTACTCCTTATTATTTAACACTAGAAGAAAGAAATACAATCGCCGATTACGATCTTTCTAAACATCCTCATTTAGCAATACAAAGAGATATTTTTATTTTTCAGTGCCTAATTGGTTGCCGTATATCTGACCTGTTAAGAATGACTAACTCAAACATCGTGAATAACATTGTAGAGTACATTCCACACAAAACTAAAGACGAACGCCCAAGAGTGGTTCGTGTCCCTCTCAACAAACGAGCTAAAGAACTTGTCGAAAAGTATAAAGGAGTTGACAACAAAAATCGACTATTTCCTTTTATTAGTACCCAAAAATACAACGATGCTATAAAAGACATACTACGATTATGCGAGATTACTAGAATTATAACAGTACTAAACACTGTTACCGGAAAAGAAGAGAAACGCCCTATCAATGAAGTCGCTTCCTCACACATGGCACGTAGAACATTCATAGGTAATATGTACAAAAAAGTAAAAGACCCTAATTTAGTCGGTTCATTATCAGGACACGCAGAAGGAAGCAAAGCTTTTTCACGCTACAGAGAGATTGATGATGACATCAAAAGAGAACTAGTAAACATGATAGAATAAACATACGAATAAATTATCAGTACTTGCTAAATTAATGTAGTAAAACATGGAGAATTATAATAAAATGAAATTGTGGAAAGATTTGTCTTCTGAAGAAAAAGAGCATTATCGAAGAGAAAAAGATGAATTAGATAGACTTTATATTTATGAAGTTTTCATGCCACTTTATCCCAATGCTAAAAATATTCAAGAAATTTCAAAAGAGATGGCAAAGCAAAGAATGCAAAGAGCTAATATCGATCCTTCTTCCTTAGAAAAATGGAGATATATATCTAGAGAGTTCCAAGCTGCACAGTATTATTATTCGAACTGGAGTAAAAGTGCTATAGAAGTGTTTTATAGTTCTTTTTTTGACGAGATTGTATCAAATACCCATCCTAACAGGCAGATAACGAAATTATTAATTAAAGGAAAATTAAAAACAGGAAATGATAATCTAAAATTACTAGACTATATTGAAGAAAAGATACAAGATAAAAAAGTGACAATTTTGGAAGAGTATACTTGGGGAGTAGATTGGTATGGATTAGGAATGCCCGGAATTGATAAAAAGGATGTTTTATATCAATGGTTTAATATAAATGATGTAGGACGATTCAAATCGTTTATCCATGATTTAATTATGATAAAATGGTTAGAGGATTGCATTAATGAATTATCATATCCTAATTCTGAAAAAAAAATGTATAATGATTATTGCTTTATTAATCAAAGAAAAAACGAAAAGGATATAGAATCTATAAAAGAACAAATAACAAATTGGATATATAACAGTTTCGCATCATATATTGAAGAAACGGATATTATATATTTTAAGTTGGCTTTATTTCGTTTCTTAAATGGAGAAGATGTTGAAGTAAGGGAAATACCTATTAAAAATCAAAATTTGAAAAGTGCAGATTTAAACTCTTTCATTTGGGTTATCTGGTATTATTGGAACTCAATTAAGACACTTAAGCAAGAAAAGCTTATTTCATTTATAACCAAGTTCTTTCAAAATGTATATAAAGATTTTCAAGAAAAAGGTCACCCGAAAATTTCGAATACAACAATAAAATCTCATTTAAAAGATAATACAGGGAATAAAATAAAGATCCCCCAAGAATTAATGAAGGGCAATAAAACAAAATAAAGCGTGTTTTTTATGTGATAGAAAAACACACTCATATCACTTTGTTTCTTGCAGCCATAATTTAAAAATAAAAGAATTATGGTAAAAGATTTATTAATGAAAAAAAATCCTATTCAAGCAATAGGTACAGAAACAGAAATTATTATTCCAATCTCAAGGGAGGGGCTGTACGCACTTGTAAATGATGCGGTGAGTAATGCAGTAGAAAAGTTGATTATTCAGAAGCCTCAACCCTCTAAAACAAAGTTGAAGGGATTTCGTAATGCAAGTAAGGCTGTAGGCGTAGGTGTTAACACCCTAATGAAACTCCGAGATGAGGAAAGAATTAGATTCTATAGTGTTGGCGGTAATTTCTTCTTTTATAAAGAAGAGTTATTGGAAGATTTAGAAAAACTAGGGAAAGGAGGTACGGCTGTATGAAACAAAAGAAAAATTTCCCTGCGTCCCCGCAAACAGGCGCAGGGGAAATCCTCCAATTAGAAAAGCCTATTAATGCTGAAACAAAAATAGTTAATTCTAGCGAAATATGCAATAACATAGATGTTTTGAATACAACTTCTTTGCAAGAAAACAAAGCGTCACATTGGGCAGAAGACAAAAGTAAGCCAAGCAATGATAAAGAACTAGAATTTCCTATTTATGGATTACCCTCATTAATTCAAGAAATGACGACACAGGGAGCAGAGGTGTATCAAGTACCACAAGAGCTTTTCGCTGTTAGCTTAATCTCCGCAATGTGTGCCGCAATTAAAAAGAAAGCAAAGTTAATAGATAAATACACAAATTATCCTCAATTATGGATCATTATAATTGCAAAAAGTGGCGTGGGAAAGTCAACTCCCTTATCGATCGCTTTTAAACCATTGGAAAAAAAAGAACATAGTGAATATTTACTTTATCTAAAAGAGCTGGAAAAATGGCAAGAGGCGGAGAAAAAAAACTCCACAAACTCTACTCGACCTACCTTTGAATGTTATCTAAACAATGACGCTACTCCCGAAGCTTTACTAAGCACTATTGGGGAAAGTAATGGAATTACTATTTATAGAGATGAGTTAGTCGGTTGGTTCAATGACTTCGGACGGTATGCAAGAAGTGGAGAAGTGGAAAATTATCTATCAATATATAACAATACCAGTATAAGAGTAAACCGTAAAGGAGAAAACATTACGATTATTAATGATCCGTTTTTATCAGTAATCGGCACAACCCAACCTAATACACTGAAAAGGTTCCTGAAAAATGAAACAATGATAGACAATGGATTCATGCAACGCTTTCTATTTGTATTTCCACCTGATTTTCCAAAACCATATTACAGGGATCAAACGATGGATAAGGCACTGTTGGAAGGTTATGATTCTTTTATAAACGATTTGTGTATCATGCCGGAGACTAAAACCTCTTTTTCAGATGAGGCTAAAGAGGTATTTATAAAATATTCCAATGAGCTAACGGATAGGATAAACCAAACAGAAAACAACTTTTTACGTGCCGTATATTCAAAAATGGAAATAGCACTTGCTCGTTTATCCCTAGTTATTTATATTGCAAAAGTGAGAACAGAAGAAACGTACGCTAATACTATTGAGGCTTCGATTGTTGAGTACTGCATTCAGATTTGTCGTTATTTTATCGCAATGGCAGAAAGGGTTAATACACATTTATTAAATGATACAGAAGTCTCACGACTATCAAATGCTGATATTCTCAAAGAGCTATCCAAGAGATATGAGAAACTAAATCAATCCAAACTAGCAGAAGCTATAGGTATTACTCAACAAGCTGTAAACAAGCTTTTGAACAAATAACATTGTGGTTGTAGGGTTGTAGATCGTATTGTCGTTAAACTATTATAAATAAGGAATTTGGCGGATAATCAACCTACAACCTAACAACCTCTTATATTTAAAAACTAACTAATAGGAATATGAAAGCTAAAGATGTCAGTATTGAAAGCTATATTAATAGAAAACCCGTGAAAAGAAAAAATAGTTATGGACTATACATATCTCCGTTTAGGGATGAACGCAACCCAAGTTTTAAAATTGACTATGATAAAAACTTATGGTACGATTACGGAGCTGGCGAAGGTGGTTCAGTTATAGACTTAGCAATGAAGCTAGAACAATGCAATTTTAGTACAGCGTGTGAAATCTTAGAAAACGGTGGTTTTTCTTTTCACCGGAGTAATATTTCATCTGCTATTCAGCCTCATCTTAGCACGGAAATAATAGATGTAACTACACCTTTTTCACAGGGAGCCCTCATGCAATATTGTATCAGTAGAGGAATAAGTAGCAATATTGTATGTGCATACTTAAGACAAATACACTATGTTAATAATAATAGAGAATATTATAGTTTAGGGATGCAGAATGTACTAGGAGGATGGGAAATAGTCGGACTCAATCATTTTAAAATGGTTATCGGTAATAAAACGTATTCGATCATCAAAGGGGGACGCAGTAATGAACTTTGTCTCTTTGAGGGCATTTTTGATTTTCTAAGTTTACTGATGATAGGACATAGAATAGTTCCCAAAACTGATTGTGCAATACTACATAGCGTTACTACTTTAAAACAGACAAAAGACATTTTAAACCAATATGATGTTATTCATAGCTTTTTAGATAACGATGAAGCGGGTAGAAAATGCCATATAGAACTATTGATGATAGCAGGACAGAGTAAAGTTATTACTTATGATTTTTATCAGGAGTACAAAGATATTAATGATTATTTGTTAGATAAGAAAAAAGATCATGATTAGCCGAGAGTGAAGGCGGGTGTATCTATTCTATATATTAATAATATATTATATACTAGTTATATAATAATATATAGGACATTTACTCTTTTATCAAAAACTTTTCATATTTTTGCATTGTAAACAACAGTCGTGTTGAATTACTATTTATGGAAACATAGCGTTTTGCTATTGGACTTGCTTTAAGAAAACTGGCACTTTTCAAAATTGATACAAGGACAATAGGCACACAAAACGCCTACGCTATAGCGTGGGTGGTGCTTATTTGTATCAATGGGTATGCCAGTACCTCTTAAAGCAAATAATGTACATACTCACGCTCTTTTTATGCTTAGACATGAGATAATCATTAGTTTATTTCCATGTCTAATTATAAGAGAGAATGATTTTAAATTGTCAAATAAAAGATTCAATCTAAATTTTTTTTGAAAATAAAATCATAAATTCAATTAAGGTTATGACAGGAAAAGAAAAATGGGGGGCTAAATCTGGAGAATCGAAGCCCATAAAGCGAAGAAATAATCATGAACATTTCGTAATGATTGTATTATTTAGTTATCTATCAAGCATTATCTGTTGCATAAGCTGTTCAAAAGATGAGATCAATAGTTCTATTCAAGCCAACATAGAGTTACTATCAAGCCATAACTTGTTTTTCAACGACGCTGCAAATTTATATGAACTAAACTTTACGACAAATGTTGATTGGGAAATCCAAAAAACAAGCAATGATAATTGGTACTCAATACAGCCTAATTCAGGAACTGCCGGATATCATAAAATCATTATCAAAGTTGAACCAAACAATAATGAAGACAGAACTTCCTCTTTTGCAATTATAGCAGGAACAGCGAAAAGTAAAATCAACATAATTCAACAAAAGAAAATTGATATTATACCATCAAAAGAACGATATACATTAGAAGCGGATGAAACATCATTCAATTTAGAAATTAAAGCAAATATCGATTATAATATAAACAGCAATGCATCTTGGGTAACTATTGCGGATTCCAAATCACTATCAGACGGGGCATATACAATATTTGTTCAAGCTAACATATCCAATAACGAAAGGATTGCAGAAATTATTATTAGTAACAACAAGTATAATATTACCAAAACAGTAACAGTGCGACAATTTGCAAGATTTCCTAAAAACAATCAATTATGGTATTTATCTATTAATGGAAAAATAGATCCGTCTGAAATAAGAGGATTTAATACAAACATTAAATCTAACGAGTTTGACAACGATACGGGAAAAGGAGTTATCACGTTTGATGATGACCTAACAACTATTGGAAACTGGGCATTTAACAAGAATTCATATTTAGGTAAAATTTGGATGCCAAGCAGTGTTACGAAAATTGGGAATTACGCTTTTTGTGATTGTTACAGATTAAACGATATAGTATTATCTTCAAATATAACAGATATTGGACAGGGGGCATTTAAAGGTTGTTCATTAGAAAAACTAGAATTTCCGTCTGTGATAAACATAAGTGAGTCAGCTTTTGAAGAGTGCGAATCACTTAAAAGTATTTATCTATCAGATCAAATCCCCTGTATTCAAAGATATACATTCAAAAATTGTACGGATTTAGAAGAAATTAAAATGGGGAATAATATTAAATATATTGGCTACCAAGCTTTCAGTGGCTGTTCAACTCTATCACATATAATATTACCATCGTCCTTAGATTCCCTTGGACAATATGCCTTTTCTGAATGTAGTAAATTAACCACAGTTGATATTCCTAATTCCGTCGAAAAGTTCGGTGGAGTGATATTTCAGAACTGTACATCTCTAAAATCTATTAAGGGAAAATACGTTTCAAGTGACAATAGATGTATTATAAAAGATAGCATATTACTTTCAATCGCTCCTTTCGGATTAGACAAATACACGCTACCAAATGAAATATCCGTCATACCAGAAAAGATGTTTTATAATAGTACAACAATAGAAGAGCTTACAATTCCTCAAAGTGTCAATCAAATTGATAAAAATGCTTTTGAAGGATGTACAAGTGATCTTGTTATATGCTGTGATATAGAGGATTGTATATGGGAAACTGGATTTTATGGAGGAAAGTTCATGAAAGTTAAAATAACTGGAACAGTTAATCGTATTGCTGAATCGTCATTCAAGGAATGTCGGAAATTACAATATGTAGAAATTGATGAAGGCGTTTCTTCGATTGGATTCAATGCATTTATTAATTGTATTAGCCTTAAATCTATTAATTTGCCAAGCACTATCAATAATATTGAAGCAAGAGGATTTGATGGTTGCACAGGGGAGCTTATAATAAACTGCAACGTTCCTGATGCAAAAGATAGCCAATCCTCTCCCTTTTATTGGAGTGATTTTTCTAGTATAGTAGTTGGAGATCATGTTGAAATTTTAGGTGATTATGTTTTTTGCAATAATTGGCGAAAAAAGAACTTAAGAAAAGTCTCCCTAGGAAGAAATATTAGAAAACTTGGAAAATATGCTTTTAGCGAATGTTCAAACTTAGAATCCCTAACAATATATAGTAATAATCCACCTATCATTGATTTCAAATGCTTTGATGGGATATCAAAATCTTGTATTCTTTATGTACCCATTGGTACTATAGACAATTTTAGCGAATGGAAGGACTATTTTTATTCGATAGTTGAAATGAAATAATATAATAAGAATCTAAAAGATTAACTTATTTGTTGCGAAATAGAAAACAATAAATGCAACAATCCGTATAAGTTGTAACAATGGACTTATTTTTTAGGAAAAATAAAAAAACGGAGGAAGACCCGCTACAAATTGAAGAGTGAAATTCCCCCTCCCCCCTATACCTTCTCTTATTTTAGGCTCTTCTATAAAAAAAGAGATACAATGTATCACCATAATAGAGAAAGTCGCTAAAACGCCAATATATTATAGCTCAAATAAGATTTAAAGAACTATCCTATTCATATAATAGGGTAGTTCTCTATTTTATAGATTTACCTAATCGAAACATTAATACTAGAAAATATTTAGAAATATCAAAAACATTTAGTAGAAAATCTATTCAGACGAACACATCAACCGACACAATACACACTAATACTTTCAATAAGATCTACATAAAAACAGTCAGAAAAGAACAAGTCTATAAAATAAGTTGTGCAAATGTTGTGCAATAAAAAAAGAATCGCCCATAAACAACTGGTTTACAGGCGATTTAAAAGAACACTCGTACTCGAAGCGGGACTTGAACCCGCACAGCCGCAATGGCCAAAGGATTTTAAGTCCTTCGTGTCTACCATTCCACCATTCGAGCATCCTTTCAAAGAAAGAGCGGAAAACGAGACTCGAACTCGCGACCCTAACCTTGGCAAGGTTATGCTCTACCAACTGAGCTATTTCCGCGTTTTTTCAACGGGTGCAAAGATAAGTAGTTTACTTGTTTCTGCCAAATCTTTTCGGAGGAAAGTTTAAAAAACTATCCTCCGAAAGTCTATTTTATCTTCCAAGCAGTGCTTTCTCCGCTCTCTCCATTCCACAAAAGTTGAATCCATCGATTACTTGCTGCATCAGTGCAGAGATTTCTGCATTACAAAGGTTACCAATGCTACCTTCATGTGTATGATGTACTTCTTTAGTATGCGAGAATTTACCTGCTTCAATATCCAAACCAACCTTCTTATATGCATCACGGAAAGGCATACCTTCACGTGCCAAACGATTCACTTCTTCCACGCTAAAAATAAGGAGGTATTTATCATCGTCAAGGATATGCTCGTTGACCTTTATTTCATTCATGATGTAAGTTGTCATCTGCAAACAGTCTTTCAATTCCTGAAAAGCAGGCAGGAAAACTTCTTTTATAATCTGTAAATCACGGAAATAGCCAGAAGGCAAATTATTCGCAATCATCATGATCTGTTGGGGAAGCGATTGCAGTTTATTACATTTAGCACGTGTCAGTTCAAAGACATCGGGATTCTTCTTATGAGGCATAATGCTGGACCCCGTGGTACAGTCATCAGGCAACTTGACGAAACCGAAGTTTTGACTGTTAAACATACAGGCGTCAAAAGCTA
>OGMA01001037.1_pt1 | contig 9750 bp, 6 predicted proteins | sample 1573021 | NCBI WGS metagenome assembly OGMA01 (sample SAMEA2581905, study PRJEB24529) | metagenome | biome: Human gut stool | place: China | collected 2011 | reverse complement strand
TTTTAGCTCGTTTTACCCTATTTTTTACGCAATCCTTATCCCGAACTCGCGTTATCATTCTAGGAAGACCATATTCTTCCAATTGATAAACAACTGTTGGTAGAAATACGGATGATAGTTTGGAAATAAATGGAGATAAATCAAAATCAGATTTTAGAATTGCTTTTTGAAGTATATTTACATCGCTAATTAATGAAGATAATTTAAAAGACACATTACGCTCTAATCTAAAAAAAGTATCTAGACCAATACCTATATCATCTAAATCTTGTAATAATTCAGGAATAGTTTTCTCCCAATTTCCCGACAATATTTTAACAAATTCAACAAACGTACCATATTTAGCATCCCAAGCGCCTGGCTGTAGGTTTAATATTTTATAAAGAGCAGCATCCCAATAATCTGGATTTGAATAATTTAAATATTTCAAACATTCCCAAGCTTCTGGATTGCTGGACAATTTATGAGCAATGGTTTTGAGTAAATTAGAATCTTGAGCTTGCAGTATAGAATCATTTTTGTACTCTTTATATGCGTTTCCAACAAGGTTTAGCATTTCCTTATCATGTTCGTCTATTTTAGCAACTTGTTCGCGAGTTAATATTTTCTCATATTTCTCTTTATCTAAATCTCCTAATATTTCTTCTGGAAAAGGTATTGCAAGCTGAGTTTCTGTATCATTAGGTCTTTTAGCCAAAACATAAATATTCCCTATAAAATGTTTAAACATTCGCCCTGCTCTTCCAATAAGATTTTTATATGCAAAATTACTAAATTGCAAACCTCTTCCAGAGGTCATCCATACAATAACATTTTCTGCAGATGTGTTAACACCTTCGATTATTGAGGATGTCGATATTAGACGATTCAAACCTTCATTTTCCTCAAACAATTTAATCTGAATTTGACTTAATGAACGATGTAATGAACCATTATGCACACCGACTCCTCGTTTAGCTAATAAAGTAAGATTCCAATTATAATCGTAATTCTTTCCCAACCAATCAGAAAAGTCATTTAACAATACTGAATCAATTTTAGGAGAGGTTTCTAGTATTAAATTTGATAAAGACGTTATATTAGAGAAAGATCCAGCATATATTAAAGTCTTACCTTTCAATGTTCTATTTAGATTTAAGAAATATTCTCCTTTTTTTTGAGTATCAGTACCTATTTGAGGATAATAATCTGTAACTTTAAGAAAAACAGTATTAAAGTCCATTTTCATGAACTCCATATCTTTAGTAAATTGATTATCCTCTATTTTAGTTATATTAGGAGCTAAATAATATTTTTGCTTTGCAATTTGACCTAGCTTTATAATGGCCTTTATCAATGATGCAGATCTTTCTTTTTCAAAATCTTTACTTGATTTGTAAAATTCATCAACAATTAATATGTCTAACGAATCAATCTTATTTACATAGCATAGTGCTCGTTCTTGTGGAAATATAAAAATATTTCTTTCTGCTAATGGAATATCGGTTGTAGTTATTATATTATATTCATTTGCAAATTTCTTATATATTCGTCTACGCGTTTCATCAGTTAATGCTATTGTTGGGACAATTATTGCTACATTTCTAGGCTTCCGCAATTTAATAAAAGCATCAATAACAAAACTTTTACCAAAGCTAGTAGGTGCACTTACAGCAATATTCTTACCTGCTAACAAAGAACTTAAAAGTCTAAACTGTTCTCTATGCAAAACTTTTTCTTCGTTCAAACCGATGTCTGCCCTAAATAGATTGTAAACAAATGCATCTTCCCATTCAGAAGAATTAACATCCATATAAGGATACAATCCAACTTCTCTAATTAGAGAATTCAACAGAGGAAAGTATTGAATATTATTTCTACCAACATAATCTAATAGTTGAATTAACAAATCTCTTGCCTTAGGCTCATCTCCATCTATTAGATAATCATTTATTTCTGAACACTTATAAAACAAATCTTCATTCATAACTATTATTAAAGTCTAAAAATATTAGCACGATTCGTAAACATCTCAACAATTTTAGATTTCTTTGGAACAGGAAAAATCATTAAATGAAATTTGATTTCAGAATACATATACACATCTGTAGCGCATTTTTCAATTTGTTTCTTAAAATAAGAATTAACCCGATCAATATAAAAATCCCGCATAGATTTTATATAGCTTTCTTCGAGTCGTGTTGCCTTTGATGTAATGTTGCATTCATGTAATATAAGAATAGGTATATGTAATAAAGGCTTTATTTTGTCAATGGAAATATCTTTATTTAAAAGTTTCTTTATGTCTAAAACTATATTATCGGGTATATCTAATGTAGATAATTCATTAATGCCAATAATAATAGAATTTTCTTTTTTTATTTTGTCAGTAGACAAAGTATTATAAACAGAAGTAACAATTGATGTCAAGCGTGTATCGTCTATAGAATCATAAAATTTTGCTTCTCCTAACCACAATGAAAATTTATCGCCTGGCTCCAATACAATATGGACACTATCTGCGCCCTTTGCATAATCATTAACATTCTGCTTATAGTAAATTTTGGGCACAACAGGAAGCGCGTTATAATAATTACGCATTATAGCATACAACAAAATTTCTGCTATTTCTCCACCGGCGATGTCATTGTCTGTAATTCTAAGATTCTTTGCAGCCCGGACTAACATAGAAGAAGGACGGCTACCTAATGCCATTCGTTCTGCTTGGTTTAGTGCAGTTTGAGCAACATTATCCCAAATATAGTCTAGAAAATCATTAATTCTCCATGCACCATCTTCGAAATCCTGCACCATACATAAGGTATCCTTATTCTCAATCGGAGAGATAGACGTATCTGATAATATATCTGCAAATGGGCAAGATAGCACAATGTGAAACGGCCTATACATACGTACACTATTTTATATATTTTGATTTTGAATATAAAGGTACGGATTATTCCTCATATGTTTTTACTATCAAGACATAAAATAGTATCTTTGCTTAAAAATATTCACAATGATAATCACTATCGTATCTCTTATTGATCAATTTTTAAATATTAATATACCAACATACAAAGATTATAGGTTTTTCTCTTACTTATTTGAATCTAATACTAAAGGAGATATTTTGAGAGTCCAAGTGGCAAGCAAAAAATTCAAGTCTCGTTTGAAAATATTTGACGAGCTAAGCAGGGCTAATAGAAAGTATTTAGCAATAAAAGCTGTATTTGACAGGATACCTGAGGATAGCAAATTTATTGTTGTACCTGGAAAAATAGATGATACTATTTTACTATATCATTTAAGAAATGAAGTAGATAAATTAAATGGCATAGAAGATACGACCTCTAATTTGGATAAAACAATTAGTCAAATAGCATCTTTGTACTACACTCAAAGTTTTAATGGCAATGCTAAACGAAGACAATATATAGGTGAAACAGATAAATCTAATCGAAAATGTAGATTTTGTGGTCAACAAGTTCCAATAGTTTCATTTAATAATACAGCTCATGCTATTAGTGAATCCCTTGGGAACAAAAGTATCATCTGTAGAGAAGAATGCGATAATTGTAATGAACGATTCAGTAGAACAATAGAGCCGGACATTGCAAATATGCTTTCATCTCTTTTAACTATTTATTCTATTCACGGGAAAAATGGAATTAGAACAACCGCTGGTAAAAATTTCAAACTATCATTAAATGAAGCAACTAAAAGCGACACTAATGTAGGGACCATAACAATACAACTGCAACAAAAATTTCCTGAGAATATAGAAGATTTTTTTAAAGAGCAGTTATCACTAGATGCTAGCACCCTAAAATACATTCCTCAAAATGTATATAAATGCTTATGTAAATATGTAGTTAGTGTTGTTAATAAACGATACTTAGCAGATTTTAGAAAAACTATTGATTGGATAAATTCGACAACAAGGTATTGTAAGTTGCCAATAGTTGCTATTGGGGATGCCCAGATAAAAATGGAAGCCCCGCATTTGATTGTATCAATACGCAAAACAAACAATTACAATTATCCATATTGTTTTGCCTTATTTGCGATAGCCAACACCATATTTGCATTTATTATACCCTTTACATCAAAGGATAAATATCATTTCACCACTCCGAAGAAATACAAAATCTTTCAAGAAATGATTCAATCTTGGTATAATGGGATCAAATGGTCTTTCAATAAATTATCATCATCTCAAAGGACATACACACGAGTAGATTTTACGCTACAAATTCCTCCAGAATGTAAATTAGGGAAAGATTACTTTGTACTTAATAAGAAAAATAATCTTTAGCCGGAATCCCCTAATTATTAGATTAATTAATTTTTGTAATTATTCCAGTTTCAAGAATCCCATTAAAAAAGCATCAGGAAAAATAAACTTCTTTTCTCCTAATGTAAATCTGACATAGATAAACTTCTCATTCTTATTGATTTTTACAACCGTTCCTTTGCCAAACTTCTTATGAACTACAGTACTGTCAACCGCTAATTTCTCAAGTTGTTTTTTGAGATCACTATCCTCTTTTGTTGATTGCACAGATGGTGACTTCGCAGTAGTGAGCTCATTTACAGAGCGAGATTGTGCAATTGGTACAGAATGAGGTTGTAAGGCCTTTGTTGTTCCTTGTTCAGTTTGTTTTTTATTGACTGTCTCAGTACCTTTTGAATAGGAATCAGAAGCTACCTGTGTCATTGAGGATTGCTGATTGTAGAAGAGTTTTTCATACTGTTCCTTGCGGATGGTAGTATCCCAGCCACCTACTTCGTCTGCTATATGCCTATTGATACCAGTATATGTCAGACTCGCATCTTCATAGCGTTTGAATTTGAAGATAGCGTCGTTCATTAGCGGTGCATTAAACACACCAAGTGAACAGAGCATATTAAAGTCCTCGACACTTAAACCTGTAACTTTCTTGAACAGTCCTGGCTCCAACTGTGTAATGACATCTTTCAGGCATCTTTCACGGTAGTCAGTCAAATACATAAATACTGGAATACGAGTAGCAAATTTTATCAGTTTCTCTTGAATCTGTTTGCGTTTACTCTTCATTTCCTTTTCCTCGTCAGATATTTCCTTTTTCTCCTTTGGGGTTGGATTGGGATTTTCTTTTTTAGCTTTTTTGACAGCCTCGGATTTATTGATGATGGTAGTAAGGTCATTGTTCAGGTTACGGAATCCTTCTATATTCATCAAGGCTTTTATGGCTTCAGGACTTGCAAGCAAACGTTTCAGTGTATCATTATCTACATTTACAAGCAGGGCTGATTCCCACCGTTTTGCCAATAGCGTAGCCGAAGTTCCTGCCAAAGCGATATCCAAGATGTCTTGTGCATCAACTTCCTTCATGCTGCTTCCATCATAAGCCAATACAGGAAGGAATTTTATGAATTCACCGACTTTCGCCTCTGGGTTGGATTCATTGATATCCAGTCTGCAACTGTAATCGGATATTTGCCGTAACGCTCTGTCAAGGGCAAAGTCAAAGACATAGCATTCATTTTTCATTATGATACGTCTTCCATCCTCATCCTTTACTTCCCATGGACTCTGAACTCTAAATGCTGCCTGAAAATATGTTTCCGGACTTTTCAAATTACGGAGCATGAATATACCAGTCCAAGGCTTAACCGTAACACCTGTTGTCAGCTTGCCACAAGTCAGTGTTATTGTCTTTGTTGTAAGAGGATCCCCCATATTTGCCAAAACCGGATACAAAGCATCAAGGCCAATACCGGCTGCAGCTCCTGCACATACTATCACTTTGTAATCGTGGTAAAATTTATTTTGTCGTTGAGCAAGCAGATTTGCCATAGCAAAACAAGATGCGACATTAGGCAAAAACCAAAGTGTATGAGAAAGCACATTGAGTAATCGAGTATCGCTGAATGGCATTGGAGGACGTTTATCCTGTCCTAACTTCATATCATCTATACTAGCCGGGAGGTATGAGCCACGAATAAGATTCAGCCATTTCTGTACCTCATTCTCATATTTAAATCTGGCATTTGCCCCTTTGCCTTCTGCTGCGAAAAATACATTCAGGTCAAACTCATCAAACTCACCTTGCTTTGCTACTTCCTGTATTTCATCAGGCATACGGTAAGTAAGCATTACCATTCGTGGCAGAGCTATATACGGATTGTCGTTACCTTTCCATTCCTTTTTGGATCGCTGCTCGTCAGAATAAGTCCAGTTAAAGATCTGTTCCTCTATAAATTCTCCAGTATTGATGGCTCTGAATGGTGTTCCTGAGAGAAACAGATAATATCGTGTTGAAATAGGAAGCCATGTTTCATTGATGGCATTGCTCGCTTCATCTTTCTGATATTTTTCCGCATCAAAATCTACCTCATTTTCTTCATCTTCCTTTTCAAACAATTCCTTTGCTTTCTCTTTCCAGGCTCCGAAGTGATATTCGTCAAATATTACCAAATCCCAATTTGTCGAATGGATAAACTCATTCTTGGTCTTTATACCTCCACTTTCGTTTGTACCAAGCAAATCCTGAAACGAACCAAAAACGACAATGGGTCTTGATTTATCCACACGATTAAACTCCTGGTCAATATTCAGATTATTGTTGCGTGCATCTTTATTGGATATGTACTGCCACCCTTCAAAGTCAATATGAGATATAAGGTCTTCTCTCCATGCCGATTCTACAGCAGGTTTGAATGTGAGGATTAAAATCCGCGACAAACCCATTTTCTTTGCCAACTGATAACTGGCAAATGTTTTCCCGAAACGCATTTTTGCATTCCACAAGAACTTTGGTGTGCGACCAGGTTCTTCTTTGAGTGCCTGATCAAAATATTTTTTAGTCTGTTCTACAGCACGAAACTGTTCAGGACGCATCGTGAAATTCTGTGTTCTGTTCCCAACATTGTCTGAACCTGTACGAAGGGATAATATAGCCGCTTCAACATCAGATACAGAACACTTGAACCACTCATCGGTTTTGTCAATAGGATTCAATCGATGACAACCTTTGCTTTCAAGAATCTTGTGTATATTTTTATCAGTAAAGCATGATCCATCATTAGCCATTGCTGACTCCACTAATACAATCTCATACTTGATTTTACTTGTGTGCAACTGTTCCTCAATACGTTCTTTAGCATTACGATCAGTATAACCGATTTTCAAATATCCTTTGTGTGAATCTACTCCAGGCAATCTGTAGGCATATATTGTAGGAGTAACAGCAGGTCGTTGGGGAAAGTAGTTATGTTCCATAATTTACTCCATTGATGTAATCATTGATTCAATAAAATCAATTTCATTTTGGGTTAGATTGTATTTCTCGTAAAGTTCCTTATCAGTCCAAGATTTTGAGAAATCTTGAATAGGGACAAAAGAGTACGTACTTTGAGTCATATTTTTATTTTTTCTAGCACCTACAAGGCATCTGAAAAATTTTGTCTCTATATATGACTTCACATTCTTACATTCTTGTTCACTGCCAAATGGACCAATTCTTAAAAATGTTTCTGTACAGGCAGTATTTTTACCTGCGATTTCAGACTTTCCTAATATTCTGGCTGGAACGGGATAACCTATTTGTCCTGCTGCTCCATCTGCTTTAGAGATAAATATTTTATACTTATCCAGTTCATCTTTGTTTCTTCCAATATATGATTTATCAATATTCTTATATTGTCTTTTTCCTCCTTCTACTCCAAAAACTTTGCATGTGTTGATAGCTTTTTTACTTTCGACAAATGGAAATCGAAAATAATACGGATTTCTTGGACTAACAAGTTGAGAAAAACTTTCTTCATTGAAAGATGCAACTTTTCGAATAATTGAGATTACTTCATTGTACCTGATAAATACATCTGCACCTTTTTCCAGAAGAGGGCGTTCTGATATGGCTGTAATTTGGTTTTGTGAATGGGAATAAACCTTACATAATCCTTTTTGATCTCGGTTCCATAAGAAGTAACACACGCCTCCTTCAATGGCAACGCCAGGAAAACAATCATTTGCATTTCCAAAATCATGTATTTCTCTGATATGCTCATCATGAAGCATTTCATCTCTAAATTCATCTAAACCTTTTCCCCCAGTAAACCATCTGGAAGGTATAATCATTGTTAGATAGCGAGGATTTAGTTTTTTAGCATTAATTATAAACTTATGATATATTGGCATAGCACTTGAACCTGTCCCGCCTCCATCACTCATTTGATAAGGGGGATTGCCTATAATCACGTCAAATTTCATATTGAATACTTTATTTACATCTAAGTTGTGGATAAATTGGTAAGCATGGTTTTCAAGTTCTGCTCCACGATCATATTCATTTTGCGAAGCCCCGCAATAGATACATTTGCCATCTTTCCATGTATGTCTAATACGTTGGAAAATTATATTTCCTTGAGATTTTTCTTCAGGGAACTGATATACCGAAAACTCCCCACTCGGATATTTACTACAATAAACACTTCGACGGGAAAGTAAACTTGTGAGTTCTGTAATGGCAATGCCAAAGAGTTGCTTTGAAAATATATGTTCTATACGCTTTTCAAGGTCAGGAATTTGCTGTTCAAGTCCTTTTATCAGTCTCTTTGCGATTTCCCGTAAAAAACACCGCTTTTGCAGCAAGGATCCAAGAATGTCGTATCGGGATTTTCAAACAACTCTTGTGGCAGCATATCAATAATCTTGTTAGCCAACTCCGGAGGAGTAAATACCTCATCATTGCTAAGATTTGCTATACACGATAGTACGTCCGGATTATAGGCATTTTGAAACAAGCTATTCTCCATAATCCTGAACCTTTTTATAGTGAGTAATATATCTCCTTAAGAATATTCCACCTTCCTGCTGTACACCAGCTAAAGAAAAAAGATTACTTTCTTTACCAAGAAGACTTGACATTGTATAATCGGAACGCTGCATTTGGGCATTGCCTATAAGGGTCCATTCAGAGAACACTATAGGAACAGAGGTGTCATTACCTTCATTATCAACACACATTAAAGTCAGAGCATTGCCGTTAATGATATTACGACTGATAATAAATTTTGCAGCCTGACGAGTGTCATCCGAAGATTCTGCTTTGCAAAGGGCAGTATATTCTTCATCCCAGATGGAAAAAAGACGTTTACGACATGCCAAAACATTGTCGTCCATTATGTCTATTCCATATAGACTTCCTATTGCCACTATTGCTAGTCTCTCATAATCACGGGGACTCTTCTTATATTTTCTTCTTAATTCTGCGAGTTTACGTCTGAGTATGGCAGAAAGGAAGTTCCCGTCACCACAAGCTGGTTCCAGAAATCGGGAATCCGGTCTCAAACACTCATTTTTTACAAGGTCCAACATTGCGTTTACTTCACGCTCTGCTGTGAATACTTCACCTCGTTGTGTAACTCTTTCTTTAGACTTTATCTGACTCATATTCCATCTTGCTGAGTCTCTCTATGTAAGAGGTAGTATGACAGATGGAATATCCTGGTTATCAACTGTTGTTTAAGTCTCAAAAATCAAATCTGATAAACAATTCTATGTTTTTGAACATTGTAATGTGCTTTTATTGGCTCTTAAATAATGATAGTTGCTATATTTTGTGTAATTTCGCAACAAATTATATCTCTCTTACATAGAATGGAGTAGTTTTACTAAACATTTCATATACCCCTACAAATCCCTTAATATCTGAGCGTTGGCTTTGTCTACTACGGAGTTATCCAATGAGGCCAGATAAATTTGTGTGGTCGCCTCGGAATCAT
>OGMA01001007.1_pt1 | contig 9994 bp, 7 predicted proteins | sample 1573021 | NCBI WGS metagenome assembly OGMA01 (sample SAMEA2581905, study PRJEB24529) | metagenome | biome: Human gut stool | place: China | collected 2011 | reverse complement strand
GTTTTGTTCTCCTTTTTTGTTTCTGTATTTATTTCTGCCGCAGCAACTACTGCTCCTGCAGGAGCGGCTGCTTTACGGCGGATCTTCTTATCTTTGCGGCTGTCTTTGATATTTAATAAATTCAGCCTTAATGCATTGGTCACAACGCAGAAGCTGGATAAGCTCATGGCTGCTGCACCAAACATCGGGTTTAACTTCCATCCAAAGATGGGGATCCAGATACCTGCTGCAAGGGGGATACCGATCACATTGTAGAAGAAGGCCCAGAACAGGTTTTCATGGATGTTTCTAAGGGTTCCGCGGCTTAAACGGATGGCTGCGGGCACATCACTTAAGCGGCTCTTTACCAGAACGACATCTGCTGCGTCAATGGCAACGTCTGCACCGGCTCCAATGGCAATACCCATATCCGCTCTTGTGAGAGCAGGGGCATCATTGATACCGTCACCAACCATGGCAACTTTTCCCTGTTCTTTTAACCTGCGGATCACTTCTTCCTTACCATCCGGAAGAACGCCTGCGATGACACGGTCTACGCCGGCCTGGCGGCCAATGGCCTTGGCTGTGCGTTCATTATCACCGGTCAGCATAACTACTTCAATACCCATATTCTGCAGCTCTTTTACTGCCTGTGGGCTGTCTTCTCTGATCACATCGGCAACTGCGATCATACCTGCAAGTATACCATTTTTTAAGAACATAAGAGGTGTTTTTCCCTCTTCTGCCAGTTTTTCTGCCTGGCTTTTTATCTTTTCGGATATCTCCGTCTGGCTCTGTGCAAATTTCAGGCTGCCGCCTTTTACATCCGCATCTCCCACTTTTCCTTCCAGGCCATTTCCCGGAAGTGCCTTAAATTCACTAACCGGGATCTGTTCTGCCTGTTTTTCTGCCCCATAGGCTACGATCGCCTTTGCTAACGGATGCTCGCTCCTGCTTTCCAGTGAATATGCTAATTTTAACAGCTCTTCTTCTGAAGTTCCATCTGCCGCCAGGAGATCTGTTACTTGTAATGGTTCCTGTTTTATCTAATGCAACGATCTCAACTTTTCCTGTTTCTTCCAGGGAAACGGCAGTCTTAAAGAGGATACCGTTCTTTGCACCCATACCATTTCCTACCATGATTGCAACCGGTGTTGCAAGTCCCAAAGCACAAGGGCAGCTGATAACCAGAACAGAAATACCTCTTGCAAGGGCAAAACCAACGCTTTCACCTGCGATCAGCCATACAATAACCGTCAGCACTGCAATGGAAATAACAGCAGGAACGAAAATACCGGAAACTTTATCTGCCACTTTTGCGATGGGTGCCTTGGTAGCTGCCGCGTCACTGACCATACGGATGATCTGGGAGAGTGTAGTATCTTCTCCTACGCGGGTAGCTTCACAGCGGATAAAACCGGACTGGTTAATGGTGGCTGCGGAAACACGGTCTCCTGCCTGCTTGTCTACAGGAATACTTTCACCTGTAAGAGCAGCTTCGTTTACAGCGCTGTTTCCTTCTAATACGACACCATCTACCGGTATATTTTCACCAGGGCGGACAACAAATACATCACCGATGCGTACCTGTTCAACAGGTACTTCTGTTTCTTTTCCCTCTTTTTCCACTACGGCAGTCTTTGGTGACAGCTTCATCAGGCTCTTTAAGGCATCTGTAGTCTTTCCTTTGGAACGGGCCTCTAACCTTTTTCCGACTGTGATCAGTGTCAGGATCATGGCAGCGGACTCAAAGTAGAATTCATGCATGTAGCCCATCACTGCCTCTGCATCTCCCTGATGTTCAGCATAAGTCATGGCAAACAGTGCATAGGAGCTGTAGCCGAAGGAGGCAAAGGAACCTAAGGCTACTAAGGTGTCCATGTTTGGAGCACCATGGAACAGGCTCTTAAAACCGTTAATAAAGAACTTCTGGTTGATGACCATAATGATCACTGTCAGATACAGCTGTACCAGACCCATCATCACATGGTTGCCGTCCATAAATGCCGGCAGCGGCCAGTTCCACATCATATGTCCCATGGAGAAATACATAAGGACAAGTAAAAAACCTACGGAATATAATAAACGTTTCTTTAAAATAGGAGTTTCATGGTCTGCAAGGGCCTCTTCAGAAGCTGCAGCGCTGTTTGCTCCACCGTTTTTTTCTCCTTCGGCATCTTTTGCAGACGCGCCATAGCCTGCATCTGCTACTGCTTTTATGATCTCCTGGTCTGTGGCACTTCCTTCCACGCCCATGGAGTTGGTTAAAAGGCTGACAGAGCAGGAAGTTACTCCCGGCACCTTGGAAACCGCCTTTTCTACACGGGTGCTGCAGGCTGCACAGCTCATTCCCGTTACTGTATACTGCTTCATTGTATTACTGGCTCCTTTCTTATACCTGTTCATACCTGTTTAGGTTCCACACACGGTCGTGCTCCACTGCCTGCTGACGCAGGCGGAACCTTCATTTTCCTCTCCACTTATTTCATAAGTTTCTGCAAGGTGGTCACCAGTTCATCGATCACCTCATCTTTTCCCGCTCTTATATCTTCTGCTACACAGGGCCTGATATGATTTGCAAGAAGGACCTTATTAAAACTGTTTAACGCTGCATTGGCTGCAGCCACCTGTATTAATATGTCCGGACAATAAGCGTCCTTTTCCACCATCCCTTTAATTCCCCGTATCTGGCCTTCAATGCGGTTTAAGCGGTGGATCAGGTCTTTGTATTCCTTTTCTGAACGCTCTTTTGTTTTATGGTGGCAACAGCAGCATTTTTCTTCTTCCATAAACGTTCCTGTCTTTCTCCTTTATTTTCCCACCATTCCCCTGGGAATATACGCATTATATACCCCACCAGGGTATATTGTCAAGTAGGCTGTTCCCATAATTTTTCTCATTAAGATATTTTGGCTGGACCATGATCATTTTCCCCCCGGATACTGCTCTCTTTCTTGCAGAGCGATTGCTCCTGTGCTATAATAGTGACAGAAAATTCTGAAAATTACTATATCTGTATTTTTACAGATATCCGACTGCAAAGGAGGATTTATGGATCTGATCAACCAGTTTATTGAAAACTATAAAAAGAAACTTACTTTTTATGAAAATCTGGGACGTATTTCCTCTTCTCAACTGGAAGATGCCTTACAGTCAGCCGGTATCCGGGCTATGGTCACTTACAGGATCAAAAACCCCGGCCGTTTAAAAAGTAAGATACTGCGCAGAAATGTCAAGCGCACGGTTCCCTATAAGAACATGAAAGAGATCTACGAGGATATTGCTGACCTTTGCGGCATCCGTGTGTCCCTGTATTTCCCAGTTGACCGCATAAAAGTAGACTCCCTGATCAGCGATCTTTTTCAGGTGATCGAGCGCAAACAGTTCCCGGAACAGTCCAAACCGCCTACCTATAACAAACGTTTTTCCGGCTACTGGGCCAATCATTACCGGGTGCATATGAAAGAGGAAATAGTACAGCCTTCCGAAAAACGCTACTGCGCTGCCAGGATCGAGATCCAGGTAGCTTCTGTCCTGATGCATGCCTGGTCTGAGGTGGAACATGACCTGGTGTATAAGCCTATGCAGGGAACACTTTCTGAGGAAGAACTGGCTATCTTAGATGAATTAAATGGTCTGGTGCTTACCGGTGAAATCGCCCTGGAACGGCTTCAGGCTGCTGGAAATGAAAGGATTCAGAACAGTAAAGCTACTTTTGCCAATCAGTTTGAGCTTGCCTCTTATTTATATAATTATTTAAGCAATAATTTCCTTCCGGAAGATATCAAGCTTCGTATGGGAAATATTGAGCTGCTGTTCCGCTTTTTAAGCAGCTTAAAGATATTACGGGCAAAAGATATCGGACCTATCGTAAAGTCTGTAAAATTTGAAAAAGACAAACGTACCATTTCCCAGCAGATCATTGACCAGATCATCAGCGGAAATGAAAAGAGATACCAGGCATACCAGAAGCTGCGCTCCGATGACTCCAATTTAACGGTGGAACATCAGGAAGCCATCAACTACTTCTTTGGCCAATGGGTGCCTCTTGAAAATCTCTTAAACCGTGTGACCAAGCGCAGTTCCCGTTCCGTAAGCGTATTTAATATCAACGCTTTAAAACGACTGGGAGTGCTTGATAAAGAATGTATTAACCAGATCGCCTTTTTACGAAAAATGCGAAATTCCCTGATCCATGATATTGAAGTACCGGAAGCTTCTTATATCCGGGAACAGGGCGAGGAAGCGAAAGTTTTACTGGAAAAATTAACGAAATTATTAGAAACGAAAACAGCAGAGGGGTAAATTCCTCTGCTGTTTTTATATAATAGATATTGTCTGCAAAACCTGCCAACAGCCGCACGGGGCTGATGCATAGCAGTATGTGGTTATGATCATTTGCAATTATCGGATTTCTTCAACTGCAGATATGTGATTTCCCTTCTTAACTGTAAACTGCATTACATACACTTTAAAGGGTCCATCGTCGCCTTTTGCAAAAGGTTCTTCTCTAAAGATTTCCGCCTGTATCCCCTGTTTTTCAAGATCTCTTTTACGTTTGTTGGCTTTTTCAAACAGAATTTTATGCTTTTTTTCGTTCTCTTCTCCAAAATAACGTCTTGGATAAATGACCGCTGCCTGATCCATCTGCCGGATCAGATGATCGGTTACTCTCTTATGGGCTTCTCTGTGAAACATCCAGGCAATGTATCTGGCAAGTACCCTGACGGGGTATCTTTTATACAGGGATACCATTTTTGCAAACCAGGTATCTTTCTCCTGTTTTGCAGCCTCTTCCACCAGTTTTGCTGCCAGCGGCGAACATTTCCACGGTTCTTCTTTTTCTCTTACATAGGCCAGTGAAGCTGCCGGATAAAACAGATAACTTAAAGGCGGAAATTCTCTTAAAGATGCCAGTTTTTTCTCTTCTTCACTGCAGCAATCTTCTCCCAGATATTCCCATTTATCCCCTAAAATAGCGATCTTATATTCTAACTGGCGCAGATACTCATATCCCTTCACCCAGAAATGACCGATCTCACCATAATCATACAGCTCACATTCCAGGCTGATATCTTTAAAAAACAGGGTGCAGACTGTATCTCCCTGATGGACCGCCAGGATATACCGCCCCTTTTCTTCACCTTCCGCGTCCGTGTTATCTGTTTCTTCTTTATCCAGGGAAGCGCTTAGTTCTCCCTCGTAATCCGGCAGGTAATTTCCTGTAAGCACTGCCTCATGGAATACCAGAAAGCTTTCCGCTGTGTCATTCATCATATACACCAGACGGATATCCGATGGCTTTTTCCTCTCATCACCAACCGGCAGATTCAAAAGTTCAAACTGCCCCTGTTCCAACAGATCTGCCAGCTTTTCAAATTCCATTCCCGAACAGTCTAATCTCACTCCTGCTCTCCTTCATTTGCCTCTTCCATAGTAACATTTTCCTGGCCATCTTCCACATACTCCAGACGCAGCACTGCCTGAGGCCAGTTTAAAGCAATACGGGCTACTTTTCCCTTTTCTGCTCCTGCTTTTTTGATCAGATCCAGCAATTCGTCCAGGACTGCCCTTGTAAGATAGCCGCCTCTCCAGTGAAAGGTAAGCATTTTTCCCTTTTTTGCTGCCTGGAGGGAACGTTTATACACATCTTCTGTCTTTGTAAAGGACATTTTCTTCTCTTTGTAATAAAAATGATCCCCGTCCGTACAGGCCGGCGCCGGCGCGATCAGCGGCTCATGGTCCCGGAAAATATTTTTATCATCCAGATTAAAGTAATCGTAGCGGATCTCCTTTGCACCAAAGCTGTGCTTACCTAACGTATTGTCAAAGGTAGCATCCAGGTGATAATACGTGCCGCCAATTTTTACAATATTCCAGGTATGACGGTATTTGATCCCTTTTTCAGGATTATTTCCGCAGATAGCGATCATACACCAGATACCTAAGGCGTCACAAAGCACTTTTACAGATTTGGCGATCCCTTCACATACCCCTACACCCTGTCCTAAAGGACCGATGATCTCATGAGAATAAGATTTCTTTAACTTATCATAATGTACATTTTCACAGATAAAATCATGTACATACTTTTCTTTTTCCCATTCCGAAAGCTTCATAGCAGGGCGGACCAGCTTTTCCACTCTGGCTTTTAATGCTTTCTGGTGTTCTTTGATCTTTCCTTTTTCAAAAATATACTCCGGCAAAAAAGTGATATTGGCCGAGTCCTGATAATACCGGTAATGAAATCCCTCTGCCCAGAAGATCTCCGGATGGTCCAAACGCAGCTGGAAAAATACGTCGCTTAGTTCCCGTCCTTCTAATTTCGGCACCTGGAAGCTGTCGGAAAGTGCCATGAGCCCCTGGTAAATGGCATAGTAGACAGCCTGTTGGGGCTTGCTCATCTTTGTATAGTAATATGGTTCCATAATAATTTCCTTTCATGATCAGATGAAAGTCACCGTAAAAAAGCTGATGTCATCTGCAATCCATCTGTCTCACAGAAGCCATCAGCTTTTTCTTAATGTCCTCTCAAAATCTTTCTGTGCCTGATTTTGTGAGAACATTTTATTTATGCACAGAGCATCTGAAAATATGCCATATATGTAATTGTACAAAGGGAAATATTATAACCTGTCCCTTATCTTTTGTAAACTGTTTTTTGTTTAAAACCTGGCTTAAACATCCGGTTTACGGCCTAAATAAAGAGCTGCTGCCTCTTTTGAAAGGTTTTCGCCAATAACGATCAGCACTTCCTGGCCTTTTGGCGCCGGTTTCAGAGAAAATTCCCTGCTGGTGGCATTTAACTCCAACCAGCCGTTTTCTCCCTTTTTTATATAGCCTTTGATGCGAAAGATCTTTCCGCAGGAAGGATCCCTAAACATATTTTCTACTGCTGTTTTTAGCTGATCCGGATCCATGGAAAAATTCAGATAGTACAGAGAATCAAACACTTTCCCCTGTTCTAAATGCATTTTTTCATAATCTTCCATGCGATATTCACAGTTGAGCAGACGCTTATAATCAGCCTCTTCCAGATCTTCCCAGTTTTTGCACAGGATCTGATCCAGGGTAAACCTTCGTTTACAATGTACCTGTTCCATTGCCTGGTTCAGATAAGAAAGGGTGGCTTTCAACTGTTCTTGAGACACTTCATCGCATTTACTGAAAAGCACGCAGCCTGCATCTGCTACTTCTGATGCCAGCAGATATTTTGCCTCTTTTGAAAGATCCTCTTCCAGGCCTGCATCCACCAGTGCGATCACATTTCCCGGCTCATAAAAGCGGTCTAACGGCTCTTCATAAAGGGTGTCAAAAAATTCATCCACATCATAAATGCCAGACGGCTCTACGATCACCCGGTCATAGCCTTCCATAGCCATTGCGATCAGCTTGGTTTTAAATCTGCGTCTGTGGCAGTCTGCGTCACAGCCTCCGGCGATCATTTCCAATGTGCAGTTATCCCCTTCTAAATCCTGTAAAAGGAGCATATCCACATTGATGGCGCCAAAATCATTTTCCAGTATTCCGATCTTCTTTCCCTGTTTCATCAGATAAGAAGCATACTTTTTTATAAAAGTTGTCTTCCCGGCACCTAAAAATCCGGTGATCAGATCGATCTTTATCATATCTTTCACTCCTCGTATAATATCTTTTAGATACATAAATACATATATTTTGGTTAATAAGTTACTAAATAAATATTTGTTCAATAGGCTTAGTAAAGCCCATGATATAATTGTCCCAGTGTCAATCAGGTAATAGTTCTTTTCACTCCTGTTGAACCAGTAATGGTTGCTTCATACTAAGTCTGTTCCCCTGACATGGAAGTTAGCTTCAAACCGGCTGGCTGTTTGCTTAAGTTCATGGATAACCATCTAGCAGTGTGGTTTCGCATCTGTCCATCTTAAGCTGGATTCTTATATGCGAGGGTGTCGATGCTCCATGATCATGGGTTTTACCAAGCCGATTGAACACTTTAATCTACAACGAAAGAAGGTGATTACAATGAACACTCTTTACGTCGGTATCGATGTAAGCAGCAAATCCAATGTCGTTTACTTAATGCTTCCAAATGGAGATAAACACAGCAACTTTTCTGTTGCTAACTCTCATGAAGGTTCTACCCTGTTGGTAAAAAAAATCTATTCTGCTTTAACTTCACATTCCCTTGACACGGTTCTGATCGGTCTTGAAGCAACCTCAGTTTACGGAGACAATCTCGTGTACTTCTTAAGGGAAGATGCCACTCTGGCACCGTTTAACAGAAAGATTCATGTCCTCAATCCTAAGCAAGTCAAGAAGTTTCACGATACTTACAATGACTTGCCAAAGAATGATTATGTGGACTCTTTTGTTATTGCTGACTGCCTGCGTTTCGGTAGAATCAACAAAGAGGTATATATGGGAGAATACCGTTATAAAGCTCTCCAAAACCTCACACGGGCACGTTTCTTCGCTGTTCAGAATCTTGTCAAAGAAAAGCAGCGATTCATGAATGTGCTGTTCAAGAAGTATTCTACTATGACGCAGGAGAAGGTATTCAGCGATGCCTTCAGCACTACTGCCCTTGCTGTCTACGATGAATTTGAATCCGCAGAAGCACTGGCAAATATGGACTTACATGAGCTTACTGACTTCATCATTGAAAAAGGAAAGAATCGCTTTCCTGATCCTGATGCAGTAGCCAAAGCCATTCAGAAAGCTGCCCGCAGTTCTTACCGTTTACCCAAGACGGTAAATGACTCTGTTAATCAGGTGCTTTCAATATCCATAACCTCTATGAAGGCATTGGAATCTCAAATCAAAGAGTTCGATAAAGCTATCAAAGCCCTGATGGAACTCTTGCCAAATGTATTGATATCCATTCCAGGTATTGGGCCTGTATATTCAGCCGGTATCATGGCTGAAATCGGAGATATCAATCGTTTTGATAATCAGGCATCGCTTGCTAAATATGCGGGGCTTGCCTGGAAACAACACCAGTCCGGTGGATTTGAAGCCGAAGTTACAAGGCTCATTCCATCAGGCAACCGATTTTTAAAGTATTATCTGTGTGAAGCCGCATTTTCTCTTGTAAGATGCGACAAGGAATACAGCGACTTCTATCACCTCAAATACAAAGAGGTAAACAGATGCCAACACAAACGTGCACTCGCATTAACTGCCCGTAAATTTGTGCGTTTAGTCTTTCGACTGCTGAAAGACAACCGCCTATACTGTCCAGCAAAGTAGATTCCATCTGCTTGCTGATGAACTACGCCCTGCTCATTTAAAAAATCTGGTCGACAGGGCTTAGGTGGGTGTTTTTTGTCTTTGCGGTATATATCAAAAATGTATGATTTTTAAATCATTTATTTTCTTGACATCACACCGCTGGACTTAACCGGCCTGTTTTACAGATAATGAGGTGTGTTTGGTGTCAGCACTTCACAACCATCCTCTGTAATCAGCACCATATCCTCAATGTTAAAACCATTTACACCGTCAATGTAGCAAGGTACTTCCATTGCCAGTATCATTCCTGCCTCCAGAGGTCTTGTCTCGGAAGCATTGATGTAAGGCGCCTCAGCTGTCGCCGGTCCCATACTGATGGAGTGTCCCTGATGACCTCTCCGATAGCAGGGGAACATCTCTTTTACATAATCATATGCAGTGTGATACAATTCATTGATAGGAAGGCCTGGTTTTGCCGCCGCAATCATTCTGCGCTGTCCTTCGTAAAGACGATCCTTTAATTTTAACAATGCCGGGTCGCCGTTTCCGATTATCCATGCTCTGGAGGTATCTGTGGTATAGAAATCAAATTCTGCATTGACACCTGCATCAAATTTCACCACATCCCCGTCTTTTACAACTCCGTCTCCCGGCAGTGTCAGCCTTGCGCTGGATGGGCCTGTGGAGAACATAGACCAGGAGCTTGGAGCACAGAATCCGGACTTTATTACATCTTCCCGGAAGCACTGAACCAATTCACGCTCAGACACACCGATTTTCGCAATTTTGCTTACCTCTG
>OGMA01000929.1_pt1 | contig 10582 bp, 6 predicted proteins | sample 1573021 | NCBI WGS metagenome assembly OGMA01 (sample SAMEA2581905, study PRJEB24529) | metagenome | biome: Human gut stool | place: China | collected 2011 | reverse complement strand
GGCTATCTTTATATCTATCTCCAGACAGAGAAAAAGCAGTCAGCGGCGTAAAGCGCAGAGCTGACAGCAGATTTGCACAAAAAGATGTCCGTGAAGGGATGCTGTGAACTCTGTGAAAAATAAAAAGAAGGGGGCAAGAGGCGTTATGAAGAAGAAAAGCAGTAAAGCAGTCAGATATAACAAATGGGGTTACATTTTTCTGATTCCTTTTATTCTGGTGTATGTTGTATTCCAGCTTATACCACTGTTTAATACCATTTATAACAGCTTTTTTGAAAATTATTTATCAGGTCTGACACAGATCGGACCAAACTTTGTGGGACTGGAGAACTACAAAACGCTGTTTACACAGGGCGATATCTGGATTTACGCAAAGAATACCATGATTTTATGGATCATGTGTTTTGTGCCACAGATTATTTTGTCATTACTGTTAGGTGCATGGTTTTCTGATGTGCGTTTGAAATTAAAAGGAAGCAGATTTTTCAAGACCGTGATCTATCTGCCAAACCTGATCATGGCATCCGCATTTTCCATGTTGTTCTTTACACTGTTCTCAGATGGTGGACCGATCAACTCGATTTTAATGCAGATCGGAATCATTTCAGAGCCATATAAGTTTCTGGCAAACACAGGAAGTGCGAGAGGACTGATCGCCCTTATGAACTGTCTGATGTGGTTTGGTAATACGACCATTCTTTTAATGGCAGGCATGATGGGTATCGATACTTCCCTATTTGAAGCAGCAGAGGTGGATGGAGCAACTTCCACACAGGTATTCTACAAAATTACATTACCGCTGCTCCGGCCGATTTTAGTATATGTTGTGATCACATCACTGATCGGTGGATTACAGTTATTTGATGTACCACAGATTTTGACCAATGGTACCGGTGATCCAATGAGATCGACCATGACATTGATCATGTTCTTAAATAAACATCTGTACAGTAAGAACTACGGAATGGCTGGTGCAGTATCCGTAATCCTGTTCATCATCACCGCAATTTTAAGTCTTATTGTCTTTAAGGTAACTGGAAACGATAAGAGAAAAGCATGAGTAGAATAGAAAGGTGAGGTGTTATTATGAACGAAAATAAAAATCTGAAAAAAGGACTTGGAATCCATGCAAGAAGATTTATCGCTTATGTAGTCCTGATTCTTGTTACATTTGCCTGCCTGTTCTGGTTCTATGTGCTGTTCATTAACGCGACCAGATCGAACGGTGAACTGCAGGCCGGATTTACACCACTGCCAAGCACACATCTGCTGGAAAACTGGAACAATCTGGTACACGGAACACTCCCGGTATGGCAGGGTATGATAAACAGTCTGATCGTATCGGTACTGTCAGCAGCGTTATGTACTTATTTTTCAACCATGACAGCTTATGCGATCCATGCATATGATTTTAAACTGAAAAAATATATCTATGCATTTATTTTAGCAGTTATGATGATCCCTACACAGGTAACTGCACTTGGGTTTGTAAAATTAGTCGGCACATTAAAAATGGAAGATACCTTTATACCTTTGATCGTCCCGACGATCGCTGCGCCGGTCACATTCTTTTACATGAAACAGTACATGGAAAGTACATTGCCGGTATCTCTGATCGAGGCAGCCAGAATTGATGGTTCCGGTGAGTTCCATACATTTAACAATATTGTACTTCCATTAATGAAACCTGCCATTGCAGTACAGGCAATCTTTACATTTGTAAGCAGCTGGAATAATTATTTTGTACCGGCTTTGATCTTACACAATGACAAGAAAAAGACACTGCCAATCTTAATCGCACAGCTTCGTGCAGCTGACTGGCTGAAGTTTGATATGGGTCAGGTTTATGTGATGATCGCATTTTCTATCTTCCCAGTTATTATCATTTATCTGATCTTATCCAGACACATCGTACAGGGTGTTGCCCTCGGCAGTGTAAAAGGATAAATTAGAATATAGCTACAAATGAAAAAACCTTCCCTGAGAACCGTCGTGATTCCCCATATCACGGCGGTTCTCCTTTGATGTAGCAGAAAAAGATTACAATATTAAAAAACATCAGAAAAATTATCTGAAATAATCAAACATAGGCTCTTTTTTTCCAGTTGCTAATGTGCTATAATAGGCACAGATTTTGGAAAAAAAGAAATGGTTGAGAAGTGAATCTGCACAATCCTTTCAGAACGGAGGAAGACATGACAGAAGGCGGTTTTTTAGTTTTCATGGGAATTTTATTACTTTTGGTTGTCATCGTTGTTGTGATAGCGGTTGTTTCATCTGTGGCAGGTGCGGCAGCAGCAATCGTTGATGATGAAGACAGCGAAGATGAATAGAACAGGGTGAGAACAGAATAGTGGGGCGGTACTTTTGTGCCAGTCCCCTTTTTGCAGGTCTTATGGATACTGCGAAATGTCCCGAGATCGAATCATAAGAAAGGAGACAGAGATTATAATGCAGTTACTTACATTTTTGTTAAATGGAGTGAAGTTTGGTATTCCTGTCAATGATGTGGAATCCATTGAAACAAGAATGAATGTGGTGAATATTCCAAATTCACTGCCACAGGTTCATGGGATCATGAATCTGCACGGAGAAGTTATTGCAGTGTACAGTCTGGCAGAACAGTTTCATTATCCGGAACAGGAAATCAACAATATCATCGTTGCATCCATGAATGGTACAAAGATTGGGCTTGAGGTTGGAAACGTGGATGAGATTATTGATGTCCCGGATGAGAAGGTTATTTCCATGCCAGTCATTATGAAAGCAGTAGAAAATTGTTTTGATGAGGTTGCTTCCTATGCAAAAGAACTGATCGTTCTGATCGAGGTATCAAAGCTGATGCCGGAAGCAGAGCAGCAGGCAATACAGAAATTGGTAGAACAACAGTCATAAACAAAAAAGAGTAAAGCCTCTGTTATTATATATTGGAAAGATACAGTCTCGTGGGATGGAGTACCGATAGGTACTCCATTTTTGCGTAAATAGGAAATTTTGTTCCATTTCTAAAATAATTCTAAATTCTGTCCGATTTTCCTTGCATTTTGATGAGAGAGGAGTAAACTGATTTTTGCCGACCGACCGGTCGGTTTTGGCTTGCGGGAATGCAATAGCCAATCAGACATATAATTTTTCAGGAGGAACGAGAATGATCCCAAAGTATAGTGTAAAACGTCCGTACACAGTGTTAGTGGCTGTTGTACTGGTGATCGTTTTAGGAGTTGTTTCGCTGACGAGGATGACAACAGATCTGCTGCCGGCAATGAATCTGCCGTATGTGATCGTTGTCACAACAGATGTGGGGGCAAGTCCGGAGGAAGTGGAAAAGGATGTGACATCGCCAATCGAAGCGGCAATGGCAACGACTTCCAATATTAATAACGTAAGTTCCATGTCCTATGATAACTATTCTGTGGTTATTTTGGAGTATGAGCAGAGCACGAACATGGATTCTGCTATGATTGAGATTCAGCAGCAGCTGGATCAGTTGACCGGACAGTTCCCGGATTCAGCGGGCTCACCGGTCATTATGCAGATCGATCCGGATATGATGCCGGTCATGATCGCATCTGCGGATGTGGATGGTATGGATCAGGCAGAGGTATCTAATTATGTGGACAATGAATTATTACCACTGCTTGAGAGTATCGAGGGTGTGGCATCTGTGACGGCAACAGGAGTGCTTGATACGGATCTTCAGGTCACTATGAACCAGGAGAAAATAGATGCTTTAAACGAACAGATTCTGAGCAAAATAGATGCCCAGTTTACAGATGCACAGGCAGAGTTAGACAAGGCATCTTCCCAGATCGACAGTGGGAAAAAGAAGCTTTCCGATAGTGAAAAAGAGATGGGAAGCCAGCTTGGAGCAGGTGAAAATGAGATCATTAATAATAAAATCCAACTGTTTAACACCGAAGCAGATCTGACCACACAATTATCAGATCTTCAGAAATCACAGTCGTCCATGGATGGTGCAATCAAGTCGTTACAGTCAGCTTATGATGGAGCAACGCAGTTACAGAGCGCGATTGACGGTTTACAGAAAGCAAAAGACGGTGTCAGCCAGGCGAAGAGTGGGGCAAAGCAGTTATATCAGGCGCACGATGGTGTAATGGCAATTTTAACAGCAAAAAATCCAATGACAGGTGCAGACATGACAGTGGAGGAAGCGCTTGCAGCAGCGGTTCAATATGGTCAGATGACACAGGAACAGGCGAATCAGTTGGAAACAGTGATTTCAACTTTACAGGCAGATCCTAAAATGTTAGAAGCATATAAAAATGCGGCCAGCGAATCCGATTTCATCGCATACATGGAATCCACAGCCATTGCCCAGATCAATGCACAGGCAGGGACTTCCTATACAAGTGAGAGTGACATTGCCAGCCAGATCGTGACATTACAGTCCAAACTGGATGATATCAATGTGATGCTGATGAGTCAGGCATCCTCTTTTGCAGATGCAGGTGTGACGCTGACTTCTTACAAAGACATTCCGGCTGCAATCTCAAAATTGAGTGAGAGCAAGACACAGATTGCGGCGGGAATCGCGACAATCGAGTCCGCCCAGACACAGGTGGCAGACGGTAAAACATCTTTAGATGACGCATTAGTGACTTTAAATGAATCCCAGATATCCGGTATCATGGAGATGAGCAAGGGATATGCGGATCTTGCTGTTGCAGCAAATAAGATCGAAGAGGGACAGAGCCAGTTAGATGATGCAAAAGAGCAGGCAAAAGATTCAGCGGATCTGAACACGATCCTTACAATGGATACCTTAAAAAATCTTCTGACAGCACAGAACTTCTCCATGCCGGCAGGTTATGTGACAGAGGGGAACGAGCAGTATCTGGTGCGAGTCGGAGATGAGGTGACATCCAAAGCAGATCTTGAAAATCTCGTTCTGATGGATCTTGGTATGGATGGTATCGAACCGGTCAGACTGTCAGATGTGGCAGATATCGAATACATTGACAATTCCGGAGATTCCTATTCCAAAGTGAATGGAAATCCGGCGGTAATGCTTTCGATTGAAAAGCAGACCGGCTATTCCACCGGAGATGTGACAGACCGGTTATTGGATAAATTTGACAGTTTGGAAAAAGAAAATACAGCGTTACATTTGAGCGTTCTCATGAATCAGGGTATTTACATTGACATGATCGTGAAATCAGTCGTAGAAAACATGATCGTGGGAGCCATCCTTGCAATTATTGTATTGTTATTATTCTTAAAAGATATGAAACCTACACTTGTAATAGCATGTTCCATTCCGCTCAGTGTTGTTTTTGCAGTGGTACTGATGTACTTTACGAATATTACGTTAAACATTATTTCACTGTCGGGTCTGGCGCTCGGAATTGGTATGTTGGTGGATAACTCCATTGTCGTGATCGAGAACATCTATCGATTGCGGGGAGAGGGGTATTCCATCCGGAAAGCAGCCGTGGAAGGCGCTTCACAGGTGACAGGAGCAATCATAGCTTCCACACTTACAACCATCTGTGTATTTGCACCGATTATTTTTACAGAGGGTATCACAAGACAGTTATTTGTTGATATTGCGCTGACAATTGCATTTACGCTTGCAGCCAGCCTGCTCGTGGCATTGACTTTCGTGCCGATGATGGCAGCAGGATTATTAAAAAATACAAAAGAGATCAGGCATAATTTCTTTGACAAAGTAAAAGAGGTTTATGGAAAAATTTTAGCTGTATGCCTGCGTTTCAAGCCAATCGTATTTATCGCGGTGATCGTATTGCTTGGAACAAGTGTTGTGGCAGCATTCTCCAGAGGATATTCTTTCATGGATATGAATATGGAGACGAACCAGATCAGTGCGACGATTTCAGCAAAAGAGGATGAGACGCTTACTTTTGATGAACTGACAGAAATGGCAGACGAAGTCGTGGAAAAAGCATTGACGATTGATGGTATTGAGACCATTGGTGCCATGGCAGGCGGAAGTGCTCTTTCCATGATGGGAAGCAGTTCTACAGACAGTATTTCCATGTATATGATTTTGGATGAAGAATCTGAAGTGAGCAGCGCAGAAGTGACCGCACAGTTGGATGAACTGACCAAAGACATGGACTGCGAGGTGACAACGGATACTTCAGCTTCCGATATGACAGCGTTGATGGGAAGTGGACTGACGATCAATGTAAAAGGAAATGATCTCGATAAACTGCAGGAACTTGCAGGAGAGGTTGCAAAAGTCGTAGAGAACACCGAGGGAACTGTGGATGTGGATGATGGACTTGCCAATACGACACCGTCTTTTACCATTTCTGTAGACAAGGAAAAAGCTGCGAAATATGGCATGACCGTTGCACAGGTATTCCAGCTTGTTTATGGGGAGATGGCATCGTCAACCTCCGCAACAACGATCTCTACCGATGCAAATGATTATCAGGTTTATGTACAGAGCGAGGAGCAGTCCGATGTTACATTGGCTGATATCAAAAACCTGACCTTTACCTATACAGACAGAGAAGGAAACGAGACAGAAGTAGCACTTTCTGATATTGCACAGTTTGAGGAAGGTTACACTTTAGGAACGATCAACCGTGATGCGCAGACCAGATATATCAGTGTGACCGCAGGAGTGGATGATGACCATAATGTCAGTCTGTTAAGCAATGAGATCCAGAAAGAGTTAGATAAGATCAATCTGCCGGAAGGATACTCCATTGAGATGGCAGGTGAGGACGAGATGATCGCAGATGCGATGAATCAGTTGTATCTGATGCTTCTTTTGGCAGTCATCTTCATTTACCTTGTCATGGTAGCACAGTTCCAGTCGCTGTTGTCGCCGTTTATCATTATGTTTACAATCCCGCTGGCATTTACAGGTGGTCTGTTCGCACTTTACTTTACCGGCAATGAAGTCAGCGTTGTGGCAATGATCGGATTTGTCATGCTTGCCGGAATTATCGTAAATAACGGTATCGTTATGGTAGACTTTATCAACCAGCTCCGCCGTGGCGGAATGGAGAAAAAAGATGCCATTATCGAATCAGGAAAAACGAGACTCCGTCCGATCCTTATGACCGCACTCACCACGATCCTGTCCATGTCCACGATGGCAGTCGGACTTGGAGAAGGTTCAGAAATGATGCAGCCAATGGCGATCGTAACGGTTGGCGGTTTGTTATATGGTACACTGTTAACTCTGATCGTTGTTCCATGTATTTATGATGCATTTAACCGTAATAAGAGCATGGTCGAGGAGGACTTATAATGGACGAGCAGAAACTGATACAGGATCCATCACAGAAAGTGCTTGCCATGTATCAGGCAGTCATTGAGTTCATTAATGAAGGTTGTGATATCAATACTTTAAAAGTAGCTGATATCACAGGCCGGGCAGGCATTGGAAAAGGAACGGCATACGAATATTTTTCTTCAAAGGAAGAGATAATCTCTTCTGCAATTTTATATTATGTGAAAGTGTGCTTTGAAAAACTGCAGGTAATTTCTACAGATAACAGAACGTTTCAACAGAAAATTAACGAGGTCATGGATTTTATTGATGAGCATGTAAAAGAAAAGCAGGGTGTCTTTTTCCTGATAAAAATGGTATTGGAATCATACGAGATACCAAAGAATCTGAAAGATGAGTATGAGCGTATGAAACACCAGTGCTGCGATAAGGAGAAAAACGAGATTATCAACAGCATTGTGGAGGAGGGTGTCCGCGAAGGACTGATCAGGGAAGAGAATGTTTTTCTGCGGAGAGCCGCAGTCGAAACCCAGCTTTCTGTCTATTTTATGTACCGCATCGCAGCAGAGAAAAAAATGGAGCTTGACCTGGAGGCAGATTCTTTGAGAGAATATATCTATCAGAATATATTGAAATTATTAGGATAGAAAGAAGGAACAAATAAATTAAAATCACATATAAAAAAATCAGTTGACAAATGCCACTTTAGCTTTTATGATGAAAAAAGATATAAAAAGGTGATGAGAAAGAGGAGTACACACAGACACCTGAAAGAGAATGACATTCACCGGCTGAGAGATGTCACCAGAACATGTTGTGTGGAAGGTAGCTTTTGAACCGTCGCGCCGAACCTGTCTGTTACAGAGAAGAAGCAGAGCCCGTGATATAATCATGCGGAGCAGAATTTCCGTATATCATTAGAAGCAGCAGAAGTAAGCGAGAACGATTTGTCCCCGTTACCGGACAGTGATTTCTTTTTCAATGGACAGTGGAATTGAAAAATCGAATCAGCAGAGATATGTTGTTTTTACAACATAACAAAGGTGGTACCGCGTTGACACGCCCTTTGCATCCGTAAGGATGTGAAGGGCTTTTTTGCACGCTTGCTCTCGAGTGTGCACATCGGGAGAAAAGATGAATTAATTAGTTAGGCAATTTCGAAACTCGTAGAAAATATGAATTGAGTTGTGGAAATGTAACGAAAGCTTGAGAAGACACTGGGGAGCCGCCGGTTCTTGCTTGGCAGTCATAGCGCTAGCTGTGGCTGGCATGCTAGCACCGTTGCGAGCGACACGTAGCGGAAGCGTGTCTTCGAAAATTTTGTTACGGTTTCACAACGTTCGTAATGTAAATTCGAGTTTCGCAATGCCGAAGCAAAAAGAAAGGAAAAGACAAATGAAGGAATTAGCAAAGACCTATGACCCAAAGGGCATTGAAGAACGTCTTTATAAAAAATGGGAAGACAACGGTTACTTCCATGCAGAAGTAGACCGCAGCAAGAAACCATTCACGATTGTGATGCCTCCACCAAACATTACTGGACAGCTTCATATGGGACATGCATTAGACAATACCATGCAGGATATTTTGATCCGCTACAAGAGAATGCAGGGTTACAATGTATTATGGCAGCCTGGAACTGACCATGCTTCCATTGCAACCGAAGTAAAAGTGATCCAGTCCTTAAAAGAAAAAGGAATCGATAAGGCAGACCTCGGAAGAGAAGGTTTCTTAGAGAAATGCTGGGAGTGGAGAGAGGAATACGGCAATCGTATCATCAACCAGTTAAAGAAACTCGGATCTTCTGCTGACTGGCAGAGAGAACGTTTTACCATGGATAAAGGATGTTCTGATGCCGTACAGGAAGTTTTTATTAAATTATATGAAAAAGGATATATCTACAAGGGTTCCCGTATCGTAAACTGGTGTCCGGTTTGTAAGACATCCATTTCCGATGCAGAGGTAGAGCATGAGGAGCAGGACGGATTCTTCTGGCATATCAACTACCCGGTAGTTGGCGAGGAAGGAAGATTCGTTGAGATTGCGACGACAAGACCGGAGACTTTATTCGGAGATACCGCTGTTGCTGTAAACCCGGATGATGAGAGATACAAAGACATCGTTGGAAAAATGTTAAAACTTCCGATGACAGACCGTGAGATTCCGGTGATCGCTGATCCATATGTAGACAAAGAGTTTGGAACCGGATGTGTGAAGATCACACCAGCCCATGACCCGAACGACTTTGAGGTTGGAAAACGCCACAACCTGGAAGAGATCGTTGTCATCAATGACGATGCAACCATGAACAAGTTAGCAGGAAAATATGAGGGAATGGACCGCTACGAGTGCAGAAAAGCATTAGTAAAAGATTTAGAGGAAGCAGGACTTTTAGTAAAAGTTGTTCCACATTCCCACAACGTAGGTACACATGACCGCTGCGGCACAACCGTTGAACCAATGATCAAACAGCAGTGGTTCGTGAAAATGGACGAGATGATCAAACCGGCAGTTGAAGGCGTTAAGAACGGAGAGATCCAGTTACTTCCAAAACGTATGGAGAAAACATACTTCAACTGGACAGATAACATCCGTGACTGGTGTATTTCCAGACAGTTATGGTGGGGACACAGAATCCCGGCATACTATTGTGATGAGTGTGGTGAGATGGTTGTTTCCAAAGAAGCACCTCACAAGTGCCCGAAATGTGGATGCACCCATATGACTCAGGATCCGGATACCTTAGACACCTGGTTCTCCTCTGCATTATGGCCATTCTCCACACTTGGCTGGCCGGAAAAAACAGAAGATTTAGATTACTTCTATCCAAATGATGTTTTAGTAACCGGATATGATATTATCTTCTTCTGGGTAATCCGTATGATTTTCTCCGGTTACGAGCAGATGGGCAAAGCGCCATTCCATACCGTATTATTCCACGGTCTGGTACGTGACTCCCAGGGACGTAAGATGAGTAAGTCTCTTGGAAATGGTATCGATCCGTTAGAGGTTATTGACAAATACGGTGCTGACGCACTTCGTCTGACACTGATCACAGGCAATGCACCTGGTAACGATATGCGTTTCTACTGGGAGAGAGTAGAGTCTTCCAGAAACTTTGCCAATAAAGTATGGAATGCTTCCCGTTTCATCATGATGAACATGGAGCAGGCACTGGAGAAGACCGGAAAAGATATCACCACCCCTGCGGCAGCAGATTTACAGCCCGTAGATAAGTGGATCCTGTCCAAGTTAAATACTCTGGTAAAAGATGTGACCGACAACATGGATCACTTCGAGCTGGGTATCGCCGTACAGAAGGTATATGACTTTATCTGGGATGAGTTCTGT
>OGMA01000925.1_pt1 | contig 10644 bp, 8 predicted proteins | sample 1573021 | NCBI WGS metagenome assembly OGMA01 (sample SAMEA2581905, study PRJEB24529) | metagenome | biome: Human gut stool | place: China | collected 2011 | reverse complement strand
ATTATCAGGATGAAGACAAGAAGACTTCTGTCAATAGGAAAAGGAAGAAGGCTGGATGGAGTGATGAGTATCTAGCTAATTTGATAAACAACTTTATTAAAGCGTTTTAACTCGTGCGTTTTCCCTGGAGAAAGCAGCCATTTGTTCCTTTTCATAATCTTTTTACCTTGCTTCTTTTAATTTATTAAATGCAATAAAGTCGTTAACACCAGTGTTTTTGTTTCACGGTGCAAAGGAAGACAAGGCAGATTAAGATAGTATTACAGATCTGTTAACAAATTGTGTTATATCGTAAACACTAATTAAAGAATCAGTTTGCACTCGTGACAAAGTGGCGGTATGACGGAAAAGGCAGGCAAATTTATCGGATAGTGCATCCGTAATGCTTCAATTATCATTATATTTGCCACTCTATTACCAAGAAAGGTCTCTTGGCTTTGGGGCAATCGGCTGAATGATGCTTGGGTAGGAATAACCTATAGTGTCTTTAATCTAAAACGAAAAATAATAAATGGAAATTCAAAATAGTATATTCAACTACGCTGCTTTGCTTAAACAAGTCAAAGCACGGGTGGCACTCGCACAGAAAAAAGCGATTTATTCCGCTAATGAAGAAATGCTTTCTATGTATTGGGACATCGGCAAACTTCTTTGTGAAAGCCAGATGCAGATAGGATGGGGGAACAATGCACTTGAACAGCTTGCCAATGACTTGAAGAATGATTATCCGAAAGTGAAGGGCTTTTCCCCACGAAATTGCAGGTGTATGATTCAGTTTCATAAAGAATATAATCAAGAGCTTACAATTTGGCAACCAGTGGTTGCCAAATTAGAAATGTCAAATTGTGTTCTTCCGATAAAACAGTTAAGCTGGTCACACAACATCACTTTAATACAACGGGTAAAAGACCTGAAAGCCCGCTATTGGTACATGATTCAATGTTTGAAGAGTGGATGGAGTCGTAATTTCTTAATTGAAGCTATCAATCAGGACTACTACCATACTTACGGAGCATTGGCAAACAACTTCGATTCCACTCTCCCGGAAATACAAGCCAAGCAGGTAAAAGAAACCTTAAAAGACCCCTATATTTTTGATATGCTGACTTTCACTGACGAATATAACGAGAGAGATGTAGAGTTAGGGTTGGTTAAGCATATTGAAAAGTTCCTTCTCGAAATGGGAGCAGGCTTCGCCTTCATGGGCAGACAGTATCATATTGAAGTGTCCGGCAATGATTTCTATATTGACATCTTGATGTATAATGCGTTTATGCACAGGTATTTAGTCGTGGAGTTGAAAAAGGGTGACTTCCAACCCGAATATATCGGTAAACTGAATTTCTATTGTTCTGCAGTAGATGATATTCTTTGCCGGGAAGGTGATAATCAGACGATTGGTTTGCTTCTTTGTCAGAACAAAGATCGCATCATGGCTGAATATGCTTTACGTGATGTGCACAAACCAATAGGTATTTCCGATTATGAGTTAGGTAAATCAATCCCTCACGATATAAAATCCGGACTGCCTTCCATCGAAGAACTGGAAAGCAAACTTTATCAGGGATTACAGGACAATGAAAGTGCAGAATAATTTAGGCGGAGTGGTGTATAGGTGGAAAAAATACACCATGCTCGCCCGTCTGTGCTATTTTTGTTATTAGATAGAATATTTGCTCTGATACTCCTTCGGCGACATCCCCTCGTGCCGTTTGAAATACCTGCCTAGATACGACTGATCGGGAAAACCGAGCCGGTCGGCTATTTCCTGAATTGTCAGTCCGGTGGATTGAAGCAGCACTTTTATCTCCAGGATGGCGAAGTCATCAATAATCTTTTTGGCAGCATCGCCCGTCACGCTTTTACAGATACCTGTCAGATATTTGGTGGAGATACAGAGCTTGTTGGCGTAGAAGGTTACTTCCCTTTCAGCGATACAGTTTTCGTGCACCAGTGCGATGAAATTCTTGAAGATTTCATCCTGCCGGCTTCCTCCTTCTATTTCTTGCCGGTCGAAGTAGCGGTAACACTTATCGTAAATATCCAGCATAAACGACTGGAGGTGATTTTTAGCAATTTGGTTGCGGAAACGATTTTCACGGTCGTTATATATGGCGGTCGTGGCACGTATTAATCCATTAATAGCTCCGGTATTTTCTTCCGGAAGTACGTAACACGGCTTTTCTTTGATAAACCGGAAGAAGATCGGCTCGAAACGGAGACAGGCTTCGCGAAACATTTCTTTGGGGAATCCGAAAAAAGAAGCTGTGAAATCACTGCTGCTGCCGTTGACACGAATAATCGTTCCCGGTAAGAGCACGATTTGAGTATTTTCGACAATTTCATAGTCTTTCAAGTCGATCGTGACGTGTGCCCATCCGCTTCGGCAAAAATAGATGGCGCCCCCTTCCAGTTTCCACAGGCGTTGCATAATCAGAGACAGGTTTTCGTCCATTCCGGCTACGAACGGTTCACGAAATATGGCTAGGCTAGAGTTTTTTGATTCCATTGTTATTCTTATTTTGGGTACAAAAATAGCACTTTTTCACTAAATATCGGTTTTAATGTTCCTAAAATGAACAAAACTGAAGATGCTAAGTCCAGTTTTCAATGAAGAAAACAGTCTACCTTTGCCGCGTTCAAAAATATTTAATAGGTAACAGAAAATGAGTAGAAAGGTATGTAAAATGAAGCAGGGATTATTGTTGCTCTGCTGTATGATTGCTGCGACAGGCTGTAAACAGGCTCCCCCGGCACAAATGGAAACAGAATACGAAGTGATGACCGTTGTTCCGGCCGACCGGATGATTTCAAGCGCCTACTCGGCAACCATCCGCGGACGCCAAGATATTGATATTTATCCCCAGGTGAGTGGTACGCTGACTAAAGTATGTGTGACGGAAGGTCAACGCGTGAAGAACGGACAGACGTTGTTCATCATCGATCAGGTGCCGTATGAAGCTGCTTTGCAAACGGCAGTGGCAAACGTTGAGTCGGCAAAAGCCTCTCTGGCTACGGCACAACTGACGTATGACAGTAAAGAGGAACTGTATAAAGCGAACGTAGTTTCCTCTTTCGATTTGAGTACCGCGAAAAACTCCCTACTGGCTGCCAAGGCACAGTTGGCGCAGGCAAAAGCGCAGGAAGTGAGTGCCCGCAACAATCTTTCTTATACGGTTGTGAAAAGTCCGGCAGACGGTGTGGTGGGTACATTGCCTTACCGCGTAGGCGCTTTGGTAAGTTCCGCTCTTGCCCAACCGCTGACAACGGTTTCCGACAATTCGGATATGTATGTTTACTTCTCCATGACGGAAAACCAGTTGCTGGGACTCATCCGCCAATACGGTTCCAAAGAAGAGGCGCTGAAAAATATGCCTGCCATCAATCTGCAACTGAACGATAAATCGGCTTATTCCGAACAAGGACAGATCGAGTCGATTAGTGGAGTGATCGACCGTTCGACAGGTACGGTCAGTCTGCGTGCTGTTTTTCCGAATAAGGAAGGATTGTTGCATAGCGGTGGTGCGGGCAACGTGATTGTTCCTGTGCAGAAAACGGGAGCATTGACCATTCCGCAGGCTGCCACTTTCGAAATACAGGATAAGAGATATGTGTATAAAGTTGTGGACGGTAAAGCTCAATCAAGCCCGGTACAGGTGACTCGCGTCAACGGCGGTCGGGAATTTATTGTAGATGAAGGGCTGGTACCGGGAGATGTGATTGTGGCCGAAGGCGTAGGATTGCTTCGTGAAGGTACTCCGGTCAAGGCGAAGGCTGCTCAAACTCCAGTGGCAGGAGTGACAAAGGCTAATCAATCCTCATCAGCAGAGACAATCAATCAATCCTCATCAGCAGAGGCAATCAACCAATCCTCATTAGCGGAGACGACCGCTCAATCTCTGTCGGCAGAGACAGCAGCGTCTTCAGCAACAACTACTGAAAATTAAACCAAGGAGGAATCATTCATGAATTTAAGAACCTTTATAGAACGCCCCGTATTATCGGCAGTCATCTCTATCACGATTGTCGTAGTGGGTATCATCGGGCTGTTCAGTCTGCCTGTTGAGCAGTACCCCGATATTGCTCCGCCTACCATTATGGTGAATACCACCTATTATGGTGCCAGTGCGGAAACGTTGCAGAAGAGTGTAATCGCGCCTTTGGAAGAGGCGATCAATGGGGTGGAGGACATGACCTACATGACATCTTCCGCCACCAATGCCGGTTCGGTGAGCATCACCGTCTATTTTAAGCAGGGCACCGACCCTGACATGGCGGCTGTCAACGTGCAAAATCGTGTGTCGCGCGCTACGGGACAGCTTCCGGCGGAAGTAACCCAAGTCGGTGTAACCACTTCCAAGCGGCAGACGAGTATCTTGCAGATGTTCTCCTTGTCCAGTCCGGACGAGAGTTATGACGAGAACTTCCTGTCCAACTATATCAGTATCAACCTGAAACCACAGATTCTCCGTATCTCCGGTGTGGGTGATATGATGATTATGGGTGGTGAATATAGTATGCGTGTATGGATGAAGCCGGATGTGATGGCACAGTACAAACTGATTCCGTCCGACATCACCGGCGTGCTTGCCGAGCAGAATATCGAATCGGCAACCGGTTCGTTTGGCGAGAACTCGAATGAAACGTACCAATATACGATGAAGTATAAGGGACGTCTGATTACTCCCGAAGAATTTGGCGACATCGTCATCCGTTCTAGCGATAATGGCGAGGTGTTGAAACTGAAAGATATTGCCGACGTACAACTGGGACAGGACAGCTACGCTTACCACGGCGGTATGGACGGCCATCCGGGTGTGTCTTGTATGGTGTTTCAGACGGCAGGTTCCAATGCGACGGAAGTAAACCAGAACATCGACAAATTTCTCGATGAGGCACGCAAGGATCTTCCGAAAGGAGTGGAGCTGACACAGATGATGAGCTCCAACGACTTCCTGTTTGCTTCCATTCATGAGGTGGTGAAGACGTTGATCGAGGCAATTATCCTCGTGATCCTTGTGGTGTACGTTTTCTTGCAGGACTTCCGTTCCACATTGATTCCTTTGGTCGGAATCGTTGTGTCGCTGGTAGGTACGTTCGCTTTCATGGCGATAGCTGGATTCAGTATCAACCTGTTGACACTGTTTGCGCTCGTGCTGGTGATCGGTACGGTGGTGGATGATGCCATTATTGTCGTCGAGGCGGTGCAGGCGCGGTTCGATGTGGGGTACAGGTCGTCCTATATGGCAAGTATCGACGCGATGAAAGGTATCAGTAATGCCGTTATCACTTCTTCACTGGTGTTTATGGCGGTATTTATTCCGGTGTCCTTTATGGGCGGCACTTCCGGTACGTTTTATACACAGTTCGGGTTGACGATGGCGGTGGCAGTAGGTATTTCGGCCATCAATGCGTTGACCTTGAGTCCGGCTTTGTGCGCATTGCTACTCAAGCCTTACATCAATGAAGACGGAACGCAGAAGAACAACTTTGCGGCACGTTTCCGTAAGTCTTTCAATTCGGCTTTCGATGTGATGGTGGATAAATATAAGACGATTGTATTGCTCTTTATCAAGCGCAGATGGCTCACATGGTCGCTGCTGGCTTGTTCCGTAGTGTTGCTTGTGTTCCTGATGAATACGACAAAGACCAGTCTGGTGCCCGACGAGGATCAGGGTGTGATCTTCGTCAATGTAAGTACGGCGGCAGGCAGTTCGCTCACTACGACGGATGAGGTGATGGAACGCATCGAAAAACGCCTGATGGCGATTTCTCAACTGAAGCACGTGCAGAAAGTGGCCGGTTACGGTTTGCTGGCCGGACAGGGAAGTTCGTTCGGTATGTTGATTCTCAAGCTGAAACCGTGGGACGAACGACCGGATGACGCGGATAATGTGCAGTCGGTGATCGGACAGGTGTATGCCCTTACGGCCGATATTAAAGATGCCAGTGTGTTCGCCATCTCACCGGGTATGATTCCGGGCTACGGTATGGGTAATGCGCTCGAACTCCACATGCAGGACAAGATGGGCGGTGATATCAATGAGTTCTTCACCACTACCCAGCAATATTTGGGCGCGTTGAACCAACGGCCTGAAATAGCAATGGCTTATTCGACGTTCGACGTGCGCTATCCGCAATGGACGGTAGAGGTGGATGCGGCTAAATGCAAGCGTGCAGGTATCACGCCCGACGCTGTGTTGAGTACGCTGTCCGGCTACTACGGTGGTCAGTATGTGTCCAACTTCAACCGTTTCTCTAAAGTGTACCGCGTTATGATTCAGGCCGATCCGATGTTCCGTTTGGACGAGACTTCGCTCGACAACGCTTTTGTGCGTATGTCCAATGGTGAAATGGCTCCGTTGAGCCAGTTCGTTACGCTGACCCGCAGCTATGGTGCCGAGTCGTTGAGCCGTTTCAATATGTATAACTCCATTGCGGTGAACGCGATGCCGGCCGATGGATACAGTACGGGAGACGCGATCAAGGCTGTGCAGGAAACGGCGGAACAGTCTCTTCCGAAAGGTTACGGCTATGACTACGGAGGTATCACCCGTGAGGAAAACCAGCAAAGCGGCACGACGATGATTATTTTCGGTATTTGCTTCCTGATGATTTACCTCATTCTAAGCGCGCTCTACGAGAGCTTCATTATTCCGTTCGCCGTTCTTTTGAGTGTGCCTTGTGGATTGATGGGTAGCTTCCTTTTTGCCCGGATATTCGGACTGGAGAATAATATTTACCTGCAAACGGGTCTGATTATGTTGATCGGCTTGCTGGCAAAAACGGCTATCTTGCTGACGGAATATGCTGCCGAACGCCGTAAGGCCGGTATGGGACTGATTGCTTCTGCTGTCAGCGCAGCCAAAGCCCGTCTGCGCCCGATTCTGATGACGGCTTTGACGATGATTTTCGGTCTGTTCCCGCTGATGATGTCTAGTGGAGTAGGAGCTAACGGTAACCGTTCATTGGGTACGGGGGTAGTTGGCGGTATGACTATCGGTACGCTGGCACTGCTTTTCATCGTGCCGACTTTGTTCATTGCTTTCCAATGGTTGCAGGAACGTCTCCGTCCCATACAGAGTGCCCCTACGCATGATTGGCAGATTGAAGAGGAAATCAAAGTGAGCGAGGAAGAAAAGTCCAGGGCTGGAAAAGAGTAATTCTGATTTTTAGACAGAAGAACATAAGTACAAAAGATAAAGTCGATGTAGTCATATAATTAATGTAATCATATAATCGATGTAATTAATATAAGTATATCACCATCATTAGTTTATATCATAAATTTATAGTTGAATGAGAAAAATAATAATTCTGTCCGCAGCAACACTCGTTTTGAGCAGTTGCGGTATCTATAATAAATACAAACCGGTATCGGAAGTCCCCGAAGGACTTTACGGTAGCGAATCAGTTGCCGCCGCCGATACGGCAAACTTCGGCAACCTCTCGTGGCAGGAGGTCTTTACCGATCCGTCTTTGCAAAACCTGATTGATTCGGCACTCGTGCGCAACACGGATATGCAGACTGCCCACTTGCGTGTGAAAGAAGCGGAAGCTACCTTGCTGACGTCCAAACTGTCTTATCTGCCTTCTTTATTCCTTGCGCCGGAAGGAGCTGCCAGCAGCTTCGACCGTGGAAAGGCGACGCAGACTTACTCTCTGCCCGTGACCGCTTCGTGGGAACTGGATATTTTCGGAAAAGTGACCACCGCAAAACGTCGTGCGAAAGCTGCTTACGAGCAGAGCAAGGAATATGAACAAGCCGTAAAGACACAATTGGTGGCATCCGTTGCCAACACCTATTACACTTTGTTGATGCTCGATTCGCAATATGAGATAGCCGTTGCCACCGAAGCTGCGTGGAAGGAAAGCGTGAACGCCACCCGTGCCATGAAAAAAGCCGGTATGGTGAACGAGGCGGGACTGGCGCAGACGGAGGCCACTTATTATAATATATGTACCACCGTGCTCGACCTGAAAGAACAAATCAATCAGGCGGAAAATTCACTGGCGTTGTTGCTGGCTGAAACTCCCCATGAGATACAGCGTGGCAAACTGGGAAACCAGCAGTTGCCGGAAAACTTCTCCGTAGGTGTTCCCTTGCAGATGCTTTCCAACCGTCCCGATGTGCGTAGCGCAGAATTCTCGTTGGCGCAGGCTTTCTATACCACAAATGCCGCCCGTGCCGCTTTCTATCCTTCCATCACGTTGAGTGGCAGCGCAGGCTGGACCAACAGTGCGGGTAGCATGATTGTCAATCCGGGTAAGTTTCTGGCTTCCGCCGTAGCTTCTCTGACGCAGCCTCTATTTAATAAAGGCGCCAACATCGCCCAACTGAAAATAGCGAAAGCCCAACAGGAGGAAGCCCGCCTTAGCTTTGAGCAAACCTTGCTGAATGCAGGTGTGGAAGTGAACGAGGCACTGGTACAGTATCAGACTGCCCGCGAGAAAGCCGACTACTATGACAAGCAGGTAGCCTCTTTGCAAACAGCCGCCAAGAGCACAAGCCTGTTGATGAAGCATGGCAACACCACTTATCTGGAAGTGCTGACGGCACAACAGACGTTGCTCAACGCGCAACTGTCACAAGTGGCGAACCGCTTTACCGAAATTCAGGGTGTGATTACGTTGTATCAGGCTTTGGGTGGCGGCCGTATGTAGGGAGGTATGTTTAAAATGGATGGCATCCGTTACATTGACGAGCATCTGGTACCTGATCATTTGAATGTTTGTGTATGAAGAGAAAGAGGTGGGCTACCCTGTGAAGGGGAACTCACCTCTTTTGTTTTAGCTGTCTATGTCATATAGGTTAAGAAGGGTTTCTTTAATTCTGTCTTTTTTTCTCTCTATATCAGAACACTCTTTTTTGTTTACCATCAGGTAAGAACTGATTTCTATAAATTCGTAATGTTCAAAACGTTCTTTACCAAATAATTGGGTAGCCATGTTTTTGTATAATCTGAACCTTTGATCGTTGGCTCTTCCTTCTATTTTGTTAGATTCTAAATCTAAACTTTGAGCACCATTTATCACAAATGAAGCTAGTGGGAATTTTTGTAAAATGAGAGGGACAATGCTGGCACAAGTCATAAATATACGTAGAGTTTCTGTATAGTTGTGCATTTTGAGAATTCGGTTATATTTATTATCGAGCTTTTTGTCTCTGGCAGCATAAAACTTGATGGCAAAAATATCATTGGTAACTTCAACCCTGACAATGTATTTTAGTCTTTGACAGATATCTTTTCTGTTTGAGTAGAACTTATAAATATATGCAAAATCAAAAGCGTCACCAACATTTGGTGACGCTTTTTGAATAAATATCATCTTATAAGGCCTTATATTATCCAGCATTACGGTACAAGTCTTATACTTGTATTTACAGGAATATTTGTTTCGTTTACACGATTCCCGTTTCCGACAATTTTTTTGAGAGACACAGTTTTATATTCGCTTATTGATTTCCATCCAAGTCTCTCACCTTTGCTCTTTTTGGTGTTGTTAGCAGCCAATGAAGCTTCTTTCTGTTTTTTTAAACTGTTTCCCATAATTAATGTCTCCTTTAGAGCTATGCCCCAAATATCTATTTTGGAACGTAATAATGTTATTACTCCGCAAAAATAACAAATATATTTGCAAGAGAGGGTGGCTGATTGTGGATTGATGAGTGCTTTTAACTTCTTTTGTCTAATTACTCTATAACTCTTCGATCATGCTTAAAGGTAAATCAGTACATTCGGCAATAGATTGGTTGTCTATCCCTTTGGCTTTCATGTTCCGCGCTATTTGTAGTTGGGCTTTTTGGGCGCCTTCTTTCATCCCTTTTTGTTCAGCTGCATCCATTGTCACCAAATAATCGCGGTACACCTTGACGCTATTGTCGTATCGCTCCCTGTCTTCCGGAGACATAGAAGCCACATCGGCGATATCTTCCAATTTCTCGAAGACAGCTTTTCGTGCCTTGAACGGCAAGATAGGTCGATCTAAAATCTTATTTCCACTCATCCGGGCGTTCTATTACATATCCGTTTGGTAGCTGCACTTTTTGGGGCAATATATGTTTCTTGAATATATTAAAAGCGCCATCAAGTTTACGTGTGCCATCACTTAGGTTCGATAAATTAGATGAATATCTGTTAGGAGGAAAATATACATAGACCTTTTGTAACGGGTTAAATTCTCTTATCAGCTCTACAGGTGGTATTAAATCGCTGTCTGCTGATACAATGATAGCAATGTCACAGCGCTTTTTATAGGCGTCCGACAGAATCTTTGTAGCTATTCGTACATCTGTCTCTTTTTCTTCAAAAGAATGAATGATACCACCACAATAACGGCATTTAATCTCTTTTTTGAGGTATTTACCCAATATCAAGTTAAATTTAGGGTTACATTTGTTTGCTTGAAATAGTTTATCTTGCCTATCGTGTTTGCCTGCATCTGTTGGACGAGCTGAAAAATAATTGACTTCTACCAATTCTTGATAGGGCTTTAGAAAACTATTAAAGAAGCTGACTAAATCCAGCCAATAACACATTTTCCATTTTTTGGACTTCAGCCCGTAATAGAAATTAAAACCGTCTACATAGTCGTCCCTTAAAAAGTACTCATCTGCGGGATATTGCAAGAAAACAGTGTCCC
>OGMA01000920.1_pt1 | contig 10670 bp, 6 predicted proteins | sample 1573021 | NCBI WGS metagenome assembly OGMA01 (sample SAMEA2581905, study PRJEB24529) | metagenome | biome: Human gut stool | place: China | collected 2011 | reverse complement strand
AATTAAGAGTTGATTCAAACTTTGTCTCAATCTTTAATATTATTGTATTAGAAGGAAGCAACCGTATGAGATTAGAGAATAACCAGATTGCCATTACTGATAAAATTGCTAAGCAAATATTTGGAACTGAATCTCCGATAGGTAAGCAATTGATATTTCCTAATACAAATAATACAAAGATGACAATAGTTGCAGTGGTAAAATCATGGGAAGGTCATTCTTTATATCCTTTTGATATATTATTACCTTATGAGGATCAAGATCCACATTGGGGGAGTCAACGAAGCCATACACTTTTCCGTATTTACCCTAATAGTGATATAAATGCATTGGAGAAAAGATTGGCTAAATATGAAGTGCAACAAGACTCATATAAACAGTTAATGTCTACTCCTATTGCTTTATTATCTACCTTACGAAGTACACATCCGAGAGAAGATGTTAATGTCAAATTGAATCACATTCGTCTTTTTGCCTGGATTGGAGCTTTGGTTATTATTTGTGGATTATGTAACTATTTAACAATGCTTGTTACTCGTATTCGAATGCGAAAACGTGAATTGGCATTACGGAAAGTAAATGGAGCTTCTAATGGTAGTTTGCTGTCATTGCTTCTTTGGGAATTGGTATTGTTACTCATTGTATCATCGGGATTAGGACTTATGATAATAGAACTCATTTTACCGGGCTTTAGATCTCTATCACAAATAGCCGAGGATACTTCATTCTATTATAGTGAAACGCTTATGTATATATTATTATTAATATTGATAACTATAAGTCTGGCAGCCATACTTATCCGATATGTCAGCAAGCAGTCTTTGCTTGATAGTATTAAACATAAATCAAATCTTCATCTTTCCGATTGGTTTTATAAAGGAAGTGTTTCCTTTCAATTATTTGTTAGTATTGGTTTGGTGTTTTGTACTATGGTGATGATGAAACAGCTGGATTATCTATTGAATTCAAAAGAACTTGGGTTGAATAGACATAATATAGGAGTTATAGCTTCCGGTTATGGATTTGAAGGTGTTCCTTTTAAAGAAATTCTGGAACAAATGCCTGATGTTATAGAATGTTTATATGGCTTTTATACTCCTATTCCTAAAATGTCATTTTATAGTTATGAAGTGAGGGAATGGGAAGGACAGGCGGACAAAGAACAACGTATCAAGTTAGAGAAGGAAACCATCAATCAGGATTATGCTAATTTTTTCCAAGTTGAAGTTTTGGAAGGTAATATGTTGGATGAAAAAGACGGGAAAGAGGCGGTCCTTATAAATGAAGCTGCGGCAAAGGCTTTTGGTTGGGATCATCCTATTGGAAAGAAGATACACCTGAACGAAAAATGTATAGTAAAAGGGGTTATTAAAAATATTTATTATAATGCCCCGATACATCCGGTTACTCCAGCTATATTCTTCTTGCCGGACAACAAGCAAAAAAGTGAAAGTAGAGGTCATTTGATTTTTAAGTTTAAAGAGGGTACCTGGAAAAATGTTTCTCAAAAATTGAGAGAAGAAGCTTATAAAGTTAATCCGAATGCAGAATTACGTTTGATTAATATGGAGGAGAAATACGATGAGTACATGAAATCGGAAAATTCTTTAAGTATGCTATTGAGTATTGTTTCCTTTATATGCATAGCAATTGCCGTATTCGGCATCTTTTCTTTAGTTACTTTATCGTGCGAGCAACGTCGTAAAGAGATTGCTATTCGTAAAGTCAATGGTGCCAGTATAGGAACAATTCTGAATTTATTCTTTAAAGAATATCTGCTTTTGCTTATCATTGCATCATGTATCGCTTTTCCATTAGGATACGTCATTATGAAACATTGGCTTGAAAGTTATGTAAAACAGACTCCGATAAGTCTTTGGATATATGGAGGAATATTTATTGTAATGCTTCTTATCATTTTCCTGAGCATTATTTGGAGAGTATGGAAAGCAGCCCGGCAGAATCCGGCAGAAGTGATTAAAAGTGAGTAAGAATATTATTTAATAAAAGCAATATGAAGAACCAGTTATCAGCTATCAAGGCCCTGTTTCGTTTTAGAATTTATACGATAATAAATATTATAGGGCTTGCGATTAGTGTAGCGGCAACATTAATAATCGTACGTTATATTCATCAGGAAGTGACCGTAGACCACTTTTGCAAGGATCTGGATCAATTATATATATTGACAGCTCAAAGAAGTAACAGTCATATTTCAATAATTGACAATACGGACAGGAATAATGATCCTAATTTTATTGATCCGATGAAGAATCCGGAAGTAGAAAAGTATTCATATTGCATTTCTTTTAAGGATGATTATATCATAGTTGATGATCACCGTTTTCAAGCCAATGTTTTAGTGACCGATAGTTTCTTTCTACATCTAATGGATTATCCTGTCATTTCAGGCATTAAGACTATTCAACGTCCGGATGATGCGATCATTACCCGAAAATATGCTAAACATCTTTTTAAGGATGAAAACCCGCTTGGAAAGCAACTTGTTTCTTCCGCAGGCTATACACTTACTATACGGGGAATTGTAGATGAACCGGATACCAAATCCTCTTTGCAGTTTGATTTGATAACTCCTGTGAATCAGGGAAAATATATGGATTGGAGCCGAATGGGATTTTGTATAACACGTTTGGTTAAGGGTACGGAGTTGGCTAAGTTTAATGAAAAAATCTCTAAACCACAGTCATTGATTTGTTTTAGTCATTCACCTATACAATTCAGGCTTTTTCCATTGAAAGAGCTATATTTTAATAAGGTGGTAAGCTCTGCATCCGGTTTCTTCTTAAGAGGAAATAAAGAACATGTTATTGTGTTGTCTGTTGTAGCATGTATGCTGTTGCTGGTCGGAATTTTCAATTTTATCAATATCTACACGGTTATTATACTGAAGCGGGCGCGTGAGTTTGGAGTTAAAAAGGTGTATGGTGCGAGTGGTATTCAAGTATTTTCCCAAATATATGCAGAAAATCTATGTATGGTTGCTACTTCAATGCTGATCATATGGATGCTGATAGAGGTTACAGCAGGGTTATTCGCAACTGTATATTCAATACCCGTGAAATCGGATCTAAAGTTTGATTTACTACTGTCTCTTATTATATTATTCGGGTTACCGTTAATTACGTCTATCTATCCCTTTTTAAGATACAATTACTCTTCACCTATCACCTCATTGCGTTCAGTCAGTGTCGGGGGGCATTCCATTGTGTCTCGTGCATTTTTTCTATTCGTTCAATATATCATCACTTTCTGTTTAATTGTGGTTTCCTTGTATTTTGTGCGCCAGTTATATACTATGCTTCATGCTGATTTGGGTTATCGGGCAAAGGATATTATATCTTGCCAATTCCTGTCACACGAGACACAAAACAGGAGGTATGCAAGTGATGAAGAATGGCAGAAAGAGCACGATTTGGAACAGCACAAAGAACAAGTCATTAAGCAGAAAATGAATGCGTGTCCTTTGTTCGTTACATGGAGCTATGGTGAAATTCCTATAAATCTGGAACCTTACATTAACTTGGAAGCGGATAATGGAGAAAAGCATAAAGTAGCCCTTATGAATGCCGATAAAGAGTATATGGATATGTTCGGATTGAAACTGAAAGAAGGGAGGGGGTGGAACGACAAAGATCAGTTTGCCCAGTATAAAATGATTATCAACGAAACAGCTAAGAAGTTATTTCAAATAAAGAATATAGAGGAGGCTTCATTACAGCCGGAATCACGTTTGTGGTGGAGTATGGGAATAGATGAAGGGAAAAATCCTCCTTTCGAAATAGTAGGAGTAATAGAGGATTTTCGGACAGGACATTTGGCGAAAGGAGATGCTCCTTTAGCTATATTATATGATAAAGGAGATAATCCTACTAACCCTTTGATAGCGACAATTGTGGAAGGAAAGCGTAAAGAAGCGGTTGATTTTCTGAAAGAGTTGCATGATGAAGTGTTGGGACAGGGAGAATTTGATTACTCGTTTGTGGAAGATGAAGTGAAAAAGTTGTATGATGAAGATAAAAGAGCCACTCAGATCTATGTCACTTTTGCCGGACTGGCTATCTGCATATCCTGTCTCGGCCTGTTCGGTCTGTCGTTGTATGATATTCGCCAGAGATATCGGGAGATAGCCTTGCGCAAGGTAAATGGCGCTACAGGCAAACAAGTGGCCTTATTGCTGGTACGGAAGTATCTATATATACTGGGGGCGGCATTTGCAGTTGCTATTCCTTTGGCCTATTATATCATTCATGATTATACCAAGGACTTTACAGTGAAAGCTCCAGTCGGAGTCGATATATTTATAACAGGTTTTATTCTTACATTAATAATCTCTTTAGGAACATTGTTATGGCAGGTTCGTAGGGCTGTCCGCATCAATCCGGCATTGATAATGAAGAGTGAATAAATACAATGTTTTTTGTTGTTTTTAGTTTAAAAGACAATTGAATAAATTATCTTTGCACTATTCCAATTTTATATCAAATAGGAGAATGTGTATGAATAGAATGAAAGTTTTTTTATTGTTGGCAGTTATGATTGGTTTTAGTTCATGCCAGTCGAGAAGTAAACAAAACATAGAGCAGGAGGTAGAAGTTGACAGTTTGTCGACTAACCCAACTGAAGAGATAAAAATAATAACCGGAGTTGTAAAGGACGCTTCAATGAATAACTTTATGCTAATTACCTTGCAAGGAGATACACTCTTTATTAGTACAATGGATCAAGAGCCAAACGATGTAGCAGGCTTTGAGTTAGGAGATACGGTGAGAGTGAATTATATAGAAGAGGAGGAAGAACCCCGGTTAAATACTATACCGACCGCTCAAAAAGTGATTGTGATAGGAAAGAAAAACCGGAATCAATAAATAATTAATCTAACAATAACGTAGAATTATGAAAAAGAAAATGTTGGCAACAACTTTGTTGACAGGGCTATTGGCTGCATGTAGTGGAAACTCTGCTTCCGTCACAGGAGTATGGATTGAGCCTATCCCAGGAATGGAAGACCAAGTGCAGGGTATTAAACTGGAAGAAGGTGGTATTGCATCTTCCGTTAATATGGCTACATTAGTTTATAAAAATTGGAAGCAGGAAGGTGATCAACTGATTCTGGCAGGAAACAGTATTGGCAATGGGCAGACAATTGAGTTTATAGATACAATGAAGATAAAAAAAATAACGGCTGACTCGTTAGTTTTGGATAATCGGGGAATGGAGATTCGCTATGCGAAACAGAAATGATGTAATTTAATATGTGAACATACATTTCATCCAATAAATAAAAAAAGCTACTTCCCTTTTTATGGAATCAGGAAAGTAGCTTTTTTATATGATTCTAATACTGATTACAAAATATCCAAAGCCTTGAATGCTTTTACTAACTTCTCAACAGCACGGTCAATTTGCTCTTTTGTATGAGTAGCCATTAATGCCACACGCACCAATGTGTCTTGTGGAGCACATGCGGGTGGAATAACCGGATTTATGAATACCCCTTCATCGAAAGCCAGTTTAGTAACCATGAAAGTCTTGTCTGTATCACGTACATAAAGAGGAATGATAGGTGATTCGGTAGCACCGATTTCGAAACCTGCCTCACGGAAACGTTTCAAAGCATAGTTGGTAGCTTCCCACAGAGCTTCGAGTCTTTCCGGCTCATTCTGAATGATATGAAGAGCTTCTAAAGCAGATGCAGTAGCAGCCGGAGTATTGGATGCACTAAATATATATGTGCGAGCATTGTGACGCAACCAGTTGATGATAGAAGAGTCAGCAGCGATAAAACCACCGATAGAAGCGAAAGACTTACTGAAAGTTCCCATGATCAAATCAACATCGTTCGTAACGCCGAAGTGATTACAAGTACCGCGGCCATGATCACCGAATACACCGATACCATGAGCCTCGTCAACCATTACACTTGCGTTATATTTCTTTGCGAGAGCTACGATTTCCGGTAATTTAGCGACATCACCTTCCATGCTGAAGACACCGTCGATAACGATAAGTTTCACCTTGTCTGGCTCGCATTTCTGGAGTTGTTTCTCCAAGGAGTCCATATCGTTATGCTTGAATTTCAATTTCGTGGAGAAAGAAAGACGATGTCCTTCGATAATGGATGCATGATCCAACTCATCCCAAAGGATATAGTCCTCACGTCCGGTGATACAGGATACAACACCTAGATTAACTTGGAAACCTGTAGAGTATACGATGGCGTCTTCTTTACCAACAAATTCTGCTAAACGTTTTTCCAACTGGAGGTGTAAGTCCAACGTTCCGTTTAAGAAACGTGAGCCGGCACAACCTGTACCATACTTTTTAATGGCCTCGATCGCTGCTTCTTTTACTTTAGGATGATTGGTTAATCCTAAGTACGCATTAGAACCAAACATCAAGACTTTCTTCCCGCTGATTAGAACTTCCGTGTCCTGATCGCTCTGGATTTCCCTGAAGTAAGGATAGATTCCCATTGCCATGGCTCTTTGAGGAGCGTCGTACTTTGCTAGTTTCTCTTGTAAAAGTTTCATATTATTATAAAAGAGAATGATTTATCTCGCTATTTATTTATTCTAATAAAGAACACAGGTTCGCCGCGTACATAATCCCATGTTTCGGCAAATCCAGCCGCAAAAGTAGTAAAAAAATAACTTATAGTAGTCGAAATGCTTTAAAAGTTTTATAAAAGCATTATTTTTGTCCTCTCAAATAAAAAAGAAGAAGTGAGGATGAGCGAACGGGATATAAAAGTACAAGCTATCATAAACCCTATATCAGGTGTAGGGTCGAAGCGCAAGATACCTAAGATGATCGAAGGGATCTGCTCGAAAAAGAACTGTTCGTTAAACATTTCTTTTACAGAGTATGCAGGCCATGCCAGCGAGTTGACTCGGCAAGCCATAGAGGAAGGAGCTGAATATATTTTGGCGGTAGGCGGTGACGGGACGGTGAATGAGATAGCGAGAGCTATGATCCATTCGAACGCGATCTTAGGTATCATCCCGAAAGGTTCGGGCAATGGCTTAGCTAGAGAATTGCACATACCGATGGACGTGAAAAGGGCTATCGATCTGATCGCGAAAGGGCATGTTACGACGATAGATTGCTGCCGGGCGAACGGACAGGTCTTTTTCTGTACCTGTGGAGTCGGTTTTGATGCCGCCGTCAGCCAGAAATTCGCAAATGAGAAACGGCGCGGGTCTCTTACTTATATAAAGAATACGATAGAGGAGCATCTGAGCTATAAGCCTGAGCCTTATGAATTGGTGGTAGATAATCAGACGATCAAGGAGAAGGCGTTTCTAGTCGCTTGCGCGAATGCTTCGCAATATGGTAATAACGCGTTTATCGCTCCGCATGCGAATATACAGGACGGACGGATGGACGTTACGATCTTATCCCCTTTTATGCCATTGGATATCGCTCCTTTGGCCATTCAATTGTTTACCAAACAGATTGATCGGAATAGTAAGATTAAGACGATGAAAGCCCAGCAAGTCACGATTATTCGCCAACATCCGGGCGTGATGCACTTGGATGGAGAACCGATCATGGCAGATCGCCGTATCGATATTACGGTGGAACCGAAGGCCTTACATGTGCTGACTCCGGAGGTTGTGTCTTTCACCAAGGAGGTACATAATTTATTTGACGAGGTAACTCGCTTCTTCGATAAAAAACTTCCTTACATTTTCAAGTAAAAGTCTTTAGCTATAGCGGTGAATTCATCGCTATATCGATGCCGCTCGATTTCTAGGGTCAGATGAGACGACTTGGGTTTTGCTACCGGCGTCGCTGAGAGTTCTATTAATAAGCGCTTAGGAGGGGCGTCCGGTATGGGGGAAACGTGGGTTTCTCTCGATGGAGACAAAGACTCTTCTCGAGCGAGGTCTATTAAAGACTCCCGTTGATCAAAGGGAAGCACCAAGGCGATATTTCCTTCGGCTGCCAACAGTTTGCGGCTATCACGCAATAAATCCGGGAGTGATAGAGTATCCGTATGCCGGGCTAGATTACGTTTAGTATCCGGGCATTTCAATGAATCAATAAAATAGGGTGGGTTGGATACGATCAAGTCATATTTGATATTCTCATCCGGCATATATTCGGAGAGCGAGGTTTGATAGACTTGTATCCGGTTGGCGAAAGGCGATTTCGCGATGTTTTCCCGAGCTTGTAAACATGCGTCTGAATCTATATCGATAGCGTCTAGGATCGCGGTGCTACGCTGCGCCAGCATGAGGGCGATCAATCCCGTTCCGGTTCCCACATCCAAAATCCTCTGACATCTCTCTATGCTAGCCCACGCCCCAAGCAAAACGCCATCCGTTCCGACTTTCATGGCACATTTATCGTGCCATACCGTAAATTTCTTGAATTGAAAATAAGGATTTGCCATATCTCTATCGATTGTATGCCGCGAAATTAGTAAGAATTGAATGAAAAGCTGTAACTTTGGCACGTTTATTGTATTAACATATACAATGATGAATGTATATATGAAAGAAAAGACGAGAGTATTTTGCCAGAATTCGTTTGATGACTTGGATGACAATATTGGTATCGTAATGCCAATTCTTACAGAATGCGATGTAGATGAGGATTTCACAGAAGGAATAGAGAAAGTTGGAGACACTATACCCATTCTTCCGTTAAGGAATATGGTACTCTTTCCGGGTGTAGCCATGCCGGTGATTATCGGGCGTCCTAAATCGATGCGCCTGATTAAAGAGGCTGTACATAAAAAGAGTTTGATCGGAGTTGTTTGCCAGAAAGAGATGGGTACGGAAGATCCTATCTTAGAGGATTTATATACAACCGGGGTAATCGCTGACATCGTTCGTGTCTTAGAGATGCCGGACGGTAGTACTACTGTTATTCTTCAAGGTAAGAAACGTTTTGAATTGAATGAGTTGACCGAGACAGATCCGTATCTTTCCGGTAAGATCACCGTGTTGGAGGACACGAAGCCGGACAAGACAGACCGCGAGTTCGAGGCTTTGATCTCAACGATCAAGGATTTGACCATCAAGATGTTTGGGGCCGTGGCTGAACCTCCCCGGGATTTGATCTTCTCGATCAAGAATAATAAGAATGTCTTGTATGTGGTCAATTTCTCTTGTAGCAATATACCGAGTGGATCGGCCGAGAAACAGCAATTGTTATTGATCGGGGACTTAAAAGAGCGTGCGTATCGGTTACTTTTTATCTTGAACCGCGAGTATCAGCTGGTGGAGTTGAAAGCTTCCATCCAGATGAAGACGCATGAGGATATCAATCAACAACAAAAAGAATATTTCCTTCAACAGCAAATCAAGACGATTCAAGAGGAATTGGGCGGGAATATCAATGAGTTGGAGATAAAAGAATTACGGGAGAAAGCCAGTCGTAAGAAATGGCCTGCCGAGGTAGCGCAGGTCTTTGAGAAGGAATTGCGAAAATTGGAACGATTGCATCCGCAATCTCCGGATTATTCCGTACAGACGCAATATGTCCAGAATATCGTTAACTTGCCGTGGAACGAGTATAGTAAGGACAATTTCAACTTGTCTCATGCCCAGAAGGTCTTAGATCGTGATCATTATGGTTTGGAGAAGGTGAAAGAGCGTATTATCGAGCATCTGGCCGTATTGAAACTGAAAGGGGATATGAAATCTCCGATTATCTGTTTGTACGGTCCTCCGGGAGTCGGCAAGACTTCATTGGGGCGTTCCATCGCAGAGGCTTTGCGCCGCAAATATGTACGTGTTTCTTTAGGTGGATTGCACGATGAGGCCGAGATCCGCGGACATCGTCGTACCTATATCGGCGCTATGTGCGGACGTATCATCCAGAATATACAGAAGGCGGGAACATCGAACCCTGTCTTTATCTTAGATGAGATCGACAAGATCACGAATGATTTCAAGGGGGATCCGGCATCCGCTTTATTGGAGGTCTTGGACCCGGAGCAGAATAATGCGTTTCACGATAATTATCTGGATATCGATTACGATTTAAGCAAGGTAATGTTTATCGCTACCGCTAACAATTTGAATACGATTTCCCAGCCGTTGCTGGATCGTATGGAACTGATCGAGGTGAGCGGTTATATCATGGAGGAGAAGGTAGAGATCGCAGCGAAGCATCTCGTGCCTAAGCAGATGGATGTACACGGCTTGAAGAAAGGTTCCGTGAAATTCCCCAAGAAAACCTTACAAGTGATCGTTGAAGCCTATACACGCGAGAGCGGTGTCCGGGAATTGGATAAGAAAATCGCCAAAATCATGCGTAAGCTAGCCCGTAAGGTCGCTAGCGATGAGCCTATCCCGACTAGTATTAAGCCGGAGGATTTGTATGAATATCTAGGGGCGGTCGAATATTCCCGCGATAAATATCAAGGGAATGACTATGCCGGCGTGGTTACGGGATTAGCTTGGACGGCTGTTGGTGGTGAGATTCTTTTCGTGGAGTCGAGCTTAAGTAAAGGTAAGGGATCAAAGCTTACTTTGACCGGGAATCTGGGAGATGTGATGAAAGAGTCTGCCATGTTGGCACTTGAGTATATCCATGCGCATGCGGCTCAGTTTAATATCAACGAGGAGTTGTTCGAGAACTGGAATGTGCATGTCCACGTACCGGAGGGGGCGATCCCGAAAGCCGGCCCGAGT
>OGMA01000917.1_pt1 | contig 10697 bp, 8 predicted proteins | sample 1573021 | NCBI WGS metagenome assembly OGMA01 (sample SAMEA2581905, study PRJEB24529) | metagenome | biome: Human gut stool | place: China | collected 2011 | reverse complement strand
GCATTAGAGAGCATCTCTCGGTTTCTTTTCGTTTCCTCGATTTTGGCTCTGCGGTCCTCTTGACTTTCAAACCACTGAGGATAGCGTTCTTTTTCCTTTGGATTTAAGTATCTGTCCATTCGGATAAGTTCCCCGATACGTTTCTCCACCTGCGACCACGAAAGCGTGATATGTGGCTTCTCTTTACCGATGCCTTTCGTAATCGTAATACCTTTTCCGTCGTGACTCTCATCAATGCCTGCCCCAATTATAACGGGATAAGAACCGCCCCAACCGTATTCATTTTTCAAGAAGTCGGCATTTTCTTTTGCAGAAAGACTTTTTTCAAACTGCTCATAGATACGCATTTTCCCCTCAGAAAATCCGCTTCCATTCGCAAGAACAGCGTCGATAATCTCCTGAGAAAAAACAAAGGCAGAGGTTTTCTTTTCCTCTGCCCGACCGTCTAATATGAATGTCATCTGACCGTCCATTGACGGTAATGGTTTTATGCTGTCACTTAATTCTCCCAGTAATCGCATAGCTTCAAAATGGCGGGCAATAACAGCCCAATCATAATAGCTCTGTGCGGTTCTGCTGTCGTATTTGCCCTCCCACAAATGCAGAACGTTTTCAAAGGTCTTGTACCCTACTGTCCTGCCATCCTCTAAAGTAAGTTCGGTATAATCATTATTGAAAATACTCTTTATATACTCTGTACGGTCTTTGTTATCAGGATTACGTTCATAATAATCTTTGATTTCTTCCAGACTTGCTGACAAATGTGGTGTCGTTCTGAGAATTTCATTGATTACTTCATCACGCCCAAAGAACGGAAGGCTTTTATCCTCGTGCGTTCTGTCGTAATACTCTAAGCGAATATCACTTCCGCTTTCACGATTTCCTGTGCCGAGCTGCGAAGAGAGTTCATCAGACGAACCCATTTCATCATATCCTCCGCTTTCATCTGTTCGGTCACTCCCTCTTTCTGTGCCATCTGGCTCAGGATTGTTTCCTCCATCTTGCTGGCTCTCTGTTCCACTTCCGCCAAGTGCTGTGTCAGTTCGCCCCTCGTCAGGAGATTGTAGTAAAGGACTCTGTGATGTTCCTTCAGAAACTCTCTCCTCATCTGAGCGTATCTGCCCAACGTCACTTCCGGCTGCTGTGGAAGTTTCAGGTTCGGAAGGCTGTAATCGCCCACCATCGTGTAGGTCAGTTCGTTCATTGTCCCAACTCCTTTCGTCGTTATTTTCAACCTTATTGTATTCATTTCTGTCCTGACCGACAATTATGCGATTTTGACGGTTGAGTGCAGTAATTGTTTTAGATATTTCCGTCAATCCCATTTCTGCAATATCACTGGTAGCAAATCCAAGTGCATTGAGTGTTTCCTGCGTATTGAAGTTAGTAACATCTCTGAAATCATCAAGTTCAAAATAACCGTCCGTATCAACGCCAAGCCTTGACATCATCATATATTCCACACTATTTGTCACGACATTTTTATAAATGAAAGCCACAATATCCTCTTCCACTTCCTCGAAGGAACTGCCCTCGGTTGCATAGTAAAGGTCTTGTAGATAATCAGGGATATTATCCTCTGCCGCATTTCTTGCTGCTCCCATAATTGCTTCGGCAAGACTGCTCTTATTCTCAATCTCTCCGAAAGTGCTTTCCAATGTTTCAATCACATCAGCTTCGTATTCCTGACGCATATCCCAAATCGGGACTGTTCTTGAATATCTGCTTTCGTGAGTATCTGAAATGTCAAAGTAATGTGTCAGTCTTTGCCGTGAACGGTTTTCATCAGCAAAAACAGCAATACCTCTTGCACCTCGGTTGACCCATCTGCCAAAAATTTTGTTCCACTGCTCTATCTCAAGAACCGCTGTTGCATCAGGTCGCTGTGCATATACAAGTAGCTGTTCGTCATAACGTAACTTATAATTTCGGCAAGCCGAAGCCAAGAATGCCTGCCAGTTCTGAGGATTTGACACAACCGTTTTGCAGGTGCGGTTGTAAAGCTCAGAAATAAGGTCATATTTTCGTGCCATTACCCTTGCACCTCCTTATCGTTTCTTATCTCTAAGCTCCATCTTTTCAGCAAACTCGCATATATGATAGCAGCAATTTCCGACATACAAATGGTAGTCATCAATATACTTACACGCTCTGTCTGCTGTGTGTCCATCACGAAAAGTAATCCTGATTTTCCCTCCATCGGGAATATAGAATTTCAAATTGTAATGACTGTCTATAAATCGAATTTGCTTTTCCTGTGGCTCTGCTCTATTCTCCTGTTGCTTCATTTTCCTTACCTCTCATTTTTGTTGCTTCATCAGAACCGCCGCCCAAATACGAAAAGAGTTTACCGGATTTTGTATTCTTCTGAAGCTCCATAATCACACCCATATCAGTAATCGTGATATTCGGGATTTTCAGGATTGCTTCCATATCAAGCTGCTGCAACTTTTTCTCCGTATCACAACCGGAGTCAAAGAGTTTATTCAGCACCTTAACCTTATTCTGAAAAGTTGCTTTGTCTTTCACGAAAACACCTCCTTAACTAATGTTGATTACAATAGAAATACTACCTCTCTGTTCTTCTTTCTGCGGATTACGTGAATACTCAGGAAAAAGGGACTGTACTCTCTGCCTTGCCCTGCGTATGGTTTCAAAACAAGGAAGTCCATATGCTCGGTAATTAAATACAATATCCTCAAGCGGAAGATTTCCGGCAGGTATATATCCGTACCGATTGTAATAATGCAGAATGAGAAGCATATCATCATACCTCGACATCGGGCATTCCTTTAAGATTTCAAGCACTCGGCTCTCCACCGTTTTCTGTTGTTTCATAATGTTCCTCCAAAAATTAAAGGGACAGAGTTTTTTACGCTCTGCCCCGACTGGTTAATGTTCGCTTGTTACTTACTTCTTACGGTTTTTAACCTGAAGAAAGATAAAGCCGCCGACAATAACGGCGACTAATGCGATAGCGATAATTGTCTTTGCTTCCATTACTCGTTACCCTCCTTTTTCTTCTTTTTGTGTGCAACAACCGAAGTTACGGCGATACCGACAGCAGAAAGTCCGGCAAGGACATACCAAAGTTTCATATTGGTATCATCTCCTGTTTTCGGAGTATCCCTCAACTCATTGTGCATTTTTACAACGACTGTTTCATCAAGTTTGATAGTAACATTCTGGTCGGCAGGTGTGATATATGCGGCAGACGCATTGTTTGTCACTTCTGATACGGTATATTCGCCAATACGAAGTCCCTCAATCACAATTTCGCCGTTCTTATCTGTTTCAAATGTCATATCATAACCGTTTGCTCCGGTTACTCTGAACGCAAAACCTTTAACCTTACCATCTGAAGATGTCTTGACGATTTTCAGTGTTCCACGCATAGCTTCATTGATAAATCCAACACCAGCCTTATTCTCAACGAAATAAGTTGTTTCGTCTTTCTCAATGAAAACAGAGTATTCTCCCTTATCAAGCAGAAAGCCCTCTGGTGCTTTTGTTTCACGGACAATATATTTTCCGTAAAGCAGCTCTTTCATCTCATAAATTCCGGTTTCGGTTTCTTCAAGATTTCCGATAAGTTCATCGCCATCATCAATCTTTCCGTTCTCATTGGTGTCCTTATATACCTCAAAGGTTGCACCCGTAAGTTTGTTATCTGGATATTCAGCGTCCACCTTCATGAGTCTGATATTGCCGTGAACATACTCATTGACAATCTCAATTTCAACTACCTGCTCGGCTTTGCTGATATTGACCTCATACGCCTTTTCATCAAGAACAAATCCCTTTGGCTGCTCGATTTCTCTTACAATCCATTTGCCATAAGGAACTTTTGCAAAAGAAAAACTACCGTCTTTTGCAGAGGTAGTCGTCATAAGTGCAGTATCCTTTGTAAATTCTGTTTCTTCGGCTTTGAAGATACCGATAACAGCACCCTCAAGTGCTTCTCCATTCTCGTCAATCTTCTTACCTGATACAGAACCATAGATAAGTTCATTCTTGATTTCTTTTCCATCATTCACTTTGATTTCAACTGTTGCGGTATCCTGACCTGCATATTCAAACACAACCGGATATTTCGTATCAGAGAGAACATAATGCTCATCGGTTGCAATCTCCTTGACATAGTATTTGCCAAACGGAAGGTCTGACTTCATAACAGCCGTTCCATTTTCATTTACGCTGACAATCTCAATCAGTCCATCAGCCGGAATAACTGTACCGCTTGCAGATACAATATCTTCTGCGGCATAAAGACCAAAGCTGATGTTTTTGATTTCTCCGTTGTCGCCAATACCAAATGTCTTATCCTTTTCAATGGCTTTTGCAAGGCTTACCTGCACTTTCTGTCTTTCGTTATAGAACGATGTGGAAGTTTCGGTAACAGAGATATTCTGACCTGCGTAAGTAAGCTCAACCGTATGTGTTTCGCCACTGATTACCATTCCATCAGGTGCGGTAATTTCCTTGACCTCGTATTTTCCGAGATAAAGTTCTTTGCTCTTAACAAATCCATCGGAGCTTGTTGTGATAGTATCTACCACTTCGCCCTTTGAATAGCGGAGTGTACCGTCCGGTGTGCTAATATCTTCCGCAGCACGGACTTCATAAACTGCACCCTCAAGTCCTGACACTTCATAAACAGGCTGATAGATAACATCACTGTCCTCAGAACCACTTACATTGACACCGCTAAATACTTCTCCGGTCTTTTCAACCGTGATAGTACCTTTCTGTGCCATATTCGGCTTATTGACTTTCACAACAGTTACGCCGCCTTCCTCTGTGGAATTTTCTTCGGTAATATCAAAATATACCGGAGTATCATCAAGCACATATCCGTATGGAGCTTGTACCTCTACGATGGAATATCCCTTGCCATAATCCAGTTTCTCAGGTGTTACAAGGGAACCATTTGCGTCGGTATAGAACACATCAATCGTGGTCGGTGTCGGATAAGTAAAGGTCATTTTGACCTGATTGCCCTGTGGGTCGTAAATCTTAAATCCTGCTCCTGCATACGGAATACTCTTTCCACTTTCTGCGTCCACTTTGACTACATTGACAAAGCTCTCAAAGTTACGGTTATTGATGAGATAACGGTAGGTCTGTGCGTTCTGTGAAATGAACACATCAAAATCATCCATCATCTCTCTGCCTTCCCAACCGGAAGTCTGGTGTACGGTATAAATACCATACGGCATATCTTTTGTCTGACCGAAGCCATTTTCATCGCAAACAATGGTATCTCTCTCATCTTTATTGGCTGCGTCATAGCTTCCGGCAGATTTCAAATAAATCTCAAAGGAAGCACCCTTTTCAGGTGTTTCAATCTTTGTTTCTCCGTCATCGGTATGTTTGATGATAGCCACATTGCCTTTGATTACCTGCTCGGTTACATCATTGGAAGTAAGGTTGTGTTCCACCTCATAAAGTTTCGGGTCTGCACCTACTTCATGGATAGTCTTATCAAGCAAATATCCCTCTGACGGTGTGATTTCTCGGATTGTCCAGTCGGTATCACAAACATATTCTTTAGTAGTGAACTGACCGTTTTCATCAGTAACATACTTATCTACAAGCGTTTCACCCTTATAGATACCATAAACTGCTCCCGAAAGTTTGGCATTGCCCTGTGCTTCGCCTTTCTCAGCGTCGCTCTTTGTTACTGTTACAGTAAATTTCTTCAAAATGTTATTGAAGTTTCTTGTGGTTACTTCTTTCCACTTCACTGGTGCAGTCTGATTTTTCGGTACGACATAACGGATAGCTGTGTCCACTTCCTCAAGAGTATATGGTTCAGAACCACTGATAAGCACATCTTTGAAAGTTGCCACACCGTCTTTATCCGTAACTGCATACTGGTCAACAGCATCACCGGAAAGAGAAGTACCGAAAAGATGGAACTTCACACCTTCAACAAGGTTATCTTCCGAGGACTTCACTATCTGAAGGTCGCCACGCTTCAATTTGTTATTGAAATTGACCTTTGCAACCTGCCCTGCCACAACAGTAACTCTATGTGTTTCCTGCGGCTCGTACTTATCGTATGCCTGCTCGGTTACAGTATAGATACCCGGCATAAGGTTATCAATCTGGAATTTACCGCCATTGGCTGTTGTAACCTTCTGATTGATACCGTTTCCGGTAATCGTGAAGTTGATACCGTCAACTTTTCCGTCCTCACTGGTCTTTACAATCTGACAAGAACCATAGCTAACTTTCATTTTCACATAACCGTTGATACTGTCGCTTACTTCCTGAGCATAGCTGACAACATCCTGCACACTGGAGTTCTGACCGTGTTTACCCTCTGACCATACAACCACACCTCTGCGGACTGCATTTTTCTTCGTTGCGGTAATGGTAAATTCCTTACTCGGTGCAGTATCCATAGAAACAGTAAGTTTGTTACCATTCACTGAAAAACTCACACCACTGATACTTGCCTTGAAATTATATTTGGACAGCACATTATTGGAGTCTGTCAGAGTAGTTGTGTACTTGCTCCCGTTCCACTCAAGTTCTATTGTCTTTGCCGAACCGGATGATTTGTTACAAAAGCTCGGTATGGTCGCATGGTTCTGTACACTCTGCACCATACTGTTGTAATAACTGAAAATCTTATTGCGAAGCGGATGCTTTGCATTGATGACATCTTTCACATTGCTGCAACCACTGGCTGCTACATGATTGAAGTTCGCATCACGCTCTCCGATAACAGTTTCCCAGATAAGAAGCTGTGTGGCATAAGCCTGTGCAATGCTGTTTGCTGCCGCTTCATTCTGTGACCTCCAAGATGTCGAAATAGTCCCACGATAGCCATACTGTAAAATACGACCAACGAAAAGACGGATTTCATCTCCGGAAATAACCCCGTTGGCTGCAAGGTTATTAAAATAATTTTCGTCATACTTATTCATTGTCTGACCGACCTTGAGCGAAATTCCCGGCTCAATACAATAAGCAACATTGCCTGAGTATGAGCCAATAGCCTTAAGATTGGTAAAATTGGAACGTCCGGTATGCCAACCATTTTTCAAGGTCAAATTGCTGTGTCCCCATACCCCATCGTAATTAGCATCGCCATCACGAGGGAAATCGACCATATAAACATCGGCTTTTTCTCCCGAAGCAGCATATGCTGTTGTCGAGCCAATGCCTGCAAAAGTGGTCACACACATAAGGGTCGCCAAGAAAAGCGACGTGACTCTTTTGAATTTTGACTTTATCATTGCGTTTCCGCCTGTAAAAATTGAAAAACACACCGTATCTCTACGATGTGCCTTTGTGGATTTTCTCTTACGACAAGATTTACCTGCCGAAAAACAAATGCGGATTTTTCGTTAATTTTTCATTTTACCATACACCTCCAGTCCGTTCATACTGTGCGATTGCCCCTTAGAGATAGACATATACATTGAGATAGTTATATTCAAGTGAGATAGTATATATCATTTTCGGTAGGTAAAAATATAACTAAGGGGTTAGAGTGTGAGAAAGGGGAACTGTAAAACAGGCTATCTGCTGTCACGCTCTGCACGGTTACGCAAAAACTTGTTGTAATGCTCCAATGCTTTGCAGACAAAATCCTCCGTCTGACTGACGGGAATGTTTTTCGGGATAAGCTGTCTTACTCTGTCGCCCCTCAACACGATTTTTTCCTTTTGGTTCGGCTTTTCCTCAGACATAATGGCTTGGATAGCTTCAGTTGTGAGTTTGCCCTCATCGAAAAACTTACGCATACGAATAGTCTGGTCGTGAGAGGGAGTTGCGTCGTTCATATCAATCTCGTCAACTACATCACGCTGACAATCTTCGTCAAGATACGAAAGCTCCACCGCCGGTCGCATTTTAATTCGCCCCTCATCAACAAATTCAAGCAGTTCGGGAACAAGGTTTGTTAAGCGGACATATCGGCGTATCTGTTCTCGACTTTCGCCAACCTGATTCCCTAATTCTTCATTGGTTCTTGACTTTGACACCAGTGGTGTCGAAGTTAAATCTGTTCGCTGTCCTTGTCTGTTCATTGCTTCCAAACGCATTTTGTAGGCAAAGGCTTTTTCAGAGGGAAGTATCTGCGACCTTTGGAAATTACTTTCCACCATTAGAATTGTGGCTTCATCTCGATTAAGGTCAACAACCTCACATCTTAGCGTTTCAAAACCGGCAAGTTCACTTGCTCGTTTTCGTCTGTGACCGGATACGAGTTCATATCTTCCGTCCTCTTTCTGCCTTACCGTAGCCGGAGTAATTACTCCACGTTCCTTGATACTCTCGACAAGCTGCTGCATATCTTCATCGTCCCTGACCTTGAACGGGTGGTCTGGGAAATCATCAATCAGCTCTAATGGAATATCTCGGATTTTAGAAAGTCTTTCTTCCTCTCTCTGTGCCTGCGTTGTAAAAAGGTCATCGAGCCTCGTGAGAGTGAAGTCGCTCTTTCTTCCTGCCATCGGCTAACACCTCCTTTGTAAATTCGGTGTATGCCTTAGACACCGTACTGTTTGGCTCATAAGCAAAAATGCTCTTGCCTTTGGAAGAAGTTTCTGCGGCTTTTACGGCAATCGGAATAGATGTGCGATACAGCTTAATCTGATTTCCGAAATTCTCCCGCAACGCTTCTACCGTACTTTTGGCGAGGTTTGTGCGATTATCCACCAAAGTGAGAAGCATACCGTCTATCTTAATATCCTGATTGATATACTTCTTGACTTTTGAAATGGTCTGCACAAGCTGGGTCATACCCTTAGCTGGCAAATACTGTGCCTGCACTGGAATAATCACGCTGTCTGCCGCAGATAGAGCATTGAGTGTTACCATACTCAGTGAGGGCATACAGTCAATCAGAACAAAATCATATCTGTCTTTGACCTGACTTAAATAATTCCTCAAAGTGGTTTCTCTGCTCATAGCGTTCATCAGGTTATATTCCATCGCCGAAAGTTCAAGGTTCGCCGGTAAAAGGTCAACACCTTCCTCGTGGTGCAGGATACCGTCTGTCGGGTCATTCATCGTTTCACTAATTACATCTGTAAGTTTTGTTGCAAGCGTAATACCCAAGTTATCCGTATCTCTCCAACCGAGACAAGTAGTTAAATCTCCCTGCGGGTCTGCGTCAATGAGCAAGACTTTCTTACCCTGCATTGCAAGACCAACACCAAGATTAACCGTTGTCGTTGTCTTTCCGACTCCGCCTTTTTGATTGCATATGGCAATCGTTTTGCAGTTTGACACCTCTTGCGTCCTCCTTTCAATTTATTCATAGCCAATAAAATTAGCTATGTACTTGACCGTTTCATTTCCTAAACGGTCGTGGCAATACTTATTCTCAATATCCCTTGCCAAGCATATCGCTTTCGGGAAGTCGCTAAGGAACAGACTGCTTATCTGTATCATAGGAATCTAACCTCTGCCGGGTACTCCGCCAGCTCCGTAGAGAAGTATCATTATCATTCTGACTGTCATCGCCATATCGGTTGCAATCCGATACTCATAGCAGGAGTTCTCGCTGTTCTGAAATTTCAGAAGTTTCGGCGTACCTACTAAAGTGGCTATCATCAAAATTAAAGTCTTAACGACCTGTGTATTCAGTTTTCAAAGAACAAGTGAAAAGGCTTCCGTTTTCATCATCAGGAATTAACCCCTTCACTCATTGCACAAAAGGCTTCATTTTGGACACCCAAAATCGCTGCTTTTCCGAAAAAATTCCAAAAAATTTTTGACAACAAAAAAACCGCCTGTTTCGGTTAAAAAACAGACGGCATAAATGCTTGAAATTATTTGATTTTCAGTTTCTTTTTCCTTGCGGACAGCACTTTCAGAAGAACTTCATCTACTGCGTCGGTGTATCTTCCTTGTACTATTAGGTTGTTTATCAGATTGATAAGCGACTGTATCACTCTGCTTTGCTCATCATCGGTTAGATAAATGTGATATTTCTTTTCTCTCATCGGCTGTTCCTCCAGTTCTTAAATATTTTCCTGATTATCTTAACATCTTCTTCTGTATCGGAAGATATAAATATATGTACGCTCTGAAATGCCGCTTTGATACGCTGTGCATATTCGGATTCCGCTTCGTTTGGCTTCATCGGCAACTTAATGAGTTTGATTCCACGTTGTTTACAGAGATGTTCCTTTAGTATGTCTATCTTCTCCGAGTCCGTATTCACTTGAATGGCAACCTGCTCCGATGGGATATATACATCAAGAGGAATACCGAACAATCTATCAGAACCCAGTTCAAATTTCAAGCCTTTCATATTGGCATAATAACTGATTGCAAGAGCCGGGAACAACGACAGATACTCCTGCTCACATATCCTGCAACCTTTACTGAGAACGGTACGCTCGTTTATCTTCATACTCCAAGAATGACCGTATCTGCATTTCCACCACGCTCTCTTTGCCGAGTTTCTTGAAACTTCTGTCGGCTTCAACTTATTTAACTCATAATCCCATTCTGTAATTAGCTGCTTATCCGTTGTAGCAAGGTCGTTATATCCAGCAAGCACCTCTCGCTCTGCACAAACAGGGCAGACAGTTCCTTTTACACGAGCATTGATGACTGATTTCCATTCGTTACCGCATTTTCTGCAATGCCACCACACATTTTTCCTCGACTTTGCGTTGACTTCATCCGGTTGCAGAGGATAATTCTTGCTCGACCGCTCTTTGGCT
>OGMA01000878.1_pt1 | contig 11076 bp, 10 predicted proteins | sample 1573021 | NCBI WGS metagenome assembly OGMA01 (sample SAMEA2581905, study PRJEB24529) | metagenome | biome: Human gut stool | place: China | collected 2011 | reverse complement strand
TGGGTATCGGTAACAACCCGATGGTAGGATGTACAGTGGCTTGTGCGGTTGACGTGGCTCAGGCTTTGGCTAAGTAATTAAAGTTACATTATATAAATAAACTCCTGTAGTCCATGTGATTACAGGAGTTTTTTATTTGTGGTAACTTGACTTAGATAACAGATTGAAGCACCTTGCATCACTCATTATTTGGAGTGAATGAATGGTGAATCAGTAAGGAGATAACAAGATAAATCCTGCTTTATTTAAGTCCAAACAACTCATGTAAAGAGTAGCCAATTACCCCTCAAATCAAGCCATAAACAGGTTACTTTTGCAGCCGATTTGCAGCCGAATTTGCCATTCTTAAAAAACGGCTGCAAGAATTGGCATAATCAACTATAATACAATGCGATACACTCCATATAACATTTAATTTAAAATGGAGAAACATTGTACAATGGTTTACTTTTCATTAAGAGAAAGTAAGCAAAACAAAAAAGGTCTATCACCTATTGAGGTTTCAATCACCACTAACGGAAAGAGAATCTACTTTAGTACAGGTAAACACGTACCTGCTGCTGACTGGAACAAAGAGAAGCAAGCTGTAAAAGGCAAGAGTGAAGAAGCGCAGCTAATCAACGGTTATCTGATTCAACTACGGAATAAGATATATCAAAAAGAAATTGAGCTACTCCAAAAGGGGTATCTTATCACTGCTGAACTATTAAAAGAAGCTATCACAGATAAGGTGGAAGCTCTGAACGAGAAGACTTTATTGGATGTTCTGAACGAACATAATACAGAGCGCAAAGCAATGGTAGGTAAAACTGTTGCCCCTGCCACTTATTGGGTGTTTGAATATACAGGCAGATTATTCAAAGAGTTTATTCAGAAGAAATATGAGCGTAAGGACTTATATTTAAGAGAGATAAACTTGGGCTTCATTCAAGGATTCCATGCTTTCCTTTTAGGAGAGAAGAAGATGGGACAAAACTCCTGCACCAAACATTTAAAGTTCTTAAAGAAGTTGCTAAATTTAGCTGTCGCCAACTCTTATATATCCTACAATCCTGTAAATGCTTATAAAGTAGAACGCGAACCCGTAGAAGTGGATTTCTTGGATGAAGAAGAATTGAGGAAGATTATCAACTTTGATACTCCCCTACCAAGATTGGAACGAGCTAAAGATATGTTTCTCTTTGGGTGCTTCACAGGGCTTAGCTACATTGACATTAAGACCTTGACACCAGAACACTTTGAGAAAGATAACACTGGCAGAATATGGATTAAGAAACGTAGGGTTAAGACAGGGGTTCTATCACGCATTCCCCTACTCCCCATCGCCAAACTGATATTGGATAAGTACAAAGGTGGAGAGAAATTACTCCCTATTCAAGACCCTGCGGACATCAACAAATATCTAAAGGATATAGCTATACTTTGTGGAATTAATAAACGAATTTGCTTCCACACAAGTAGGCACACCTTTGCAAGTACAATTACTTTAGCCAATAACATATCGCTGGAAGTTGTTTCTAAGATGTTAGGACATACCAATACACGAATGACTGCCCACTATGCAAAGCTGATAGACAAGTGCATAGGTGAGCAGATGGATAAACTCATGGATACGTTTACAGGAGCTTCTGATTACTAAAGCATATCCTATCCACAAATTCCTCACTTGTAGCAATGCAGGTGGGGATTATTTTTTAATTTTGCCTTAAACTAATAATTATGGAGAAGCTAAAGGAAGATTACATAAGCATTGATACTCGTTTGGAATACATGGAAGCCATAGCCGTTAAATATGTTCCAGACGTAGATATAGACCCAGCCACAGGAGAAAGATACGTCTGCGGCACTACCGCCTTACCCCTATTCATAAGAAGATACAATCAGAATGAACTATATGGTAATTTCACATACGAAGATTATATAGCCAATGAGGACATACAGAATACATTGAAAGGTTTGGGAGTTGATATAGATAAGTTCTGGTTTCTACTTCTGTTCATCTTTGACTATACTTGTGGAACGTGCTTGGACGGAATGAAAGCTACAGGCATTGGAATAGAACAACTCATCAAATTCGCCAAAGCCATAGCTGACAACCATAAGGAGATTAACCAATTTGGAGTAAGTTTTAAAAAGCCTATTACCGTCTCTGTAAAGATTGAAGGCAAGCATCAGATAGTAATTGACAATGCCAATGCAATAGGTTACTTGGCTACTATCATTGCCAACAACCTAAAAGAGATAGAGGAACATCCTTGGATGCAGAACCAACAAGTCAGCATAAGCACCCATGCAGAAGAAAAGGAATCCGTTCAGATATGGCTGTTCTATAAGATGTTCAATGACTTCTTCAATTTAGAGCCATATAATAAGCTGTTTAATGTCAGACAGAAGAAAGGAAGCACCATATCACTTAGTAAGACATTGCTCATATCAAGGCTTATCTACTTCACTAAGCTATCTAAACATAGTAAATTCTCAGATGATGAAGATGTCCTAAAAGGTTACATCAAGCAATATAAAGACAAGAGAATTGATACTGCGAACAGCATATACTTCTAATAAACTTCTGATAATTAATACAGTCCTGCTCCGTACCATTAAGAGGGTACATAAGAGCAGGACTTTTTTTCTCTCTTTTAATCCTGCCATTATATCCCATCTTTGCAGCGTCAAAACGATAGCGGACGAGCTGACAATTAAGAGGGGAAGTAAAACCACCCATTAATTTCTCTCTTTTAATCAGCCCAGAAGCAAGTAGTTTTGCAGCGTAATCAGAAAGCCAAGTGCGTATAGGTTGGACGGTTACAAAGAACTTAATTTGATAATTAAAAACAAGATGACAATGAAAACAATGACTAAGACAGCAGGAAAGACTGCAACCAGCAAATCAGTAGCTAATGCTAAAGCAGGAAAGGCAGTGCGCACTCTCAGCTTACAACAACAGTTGATTAAAGCTGAAAGAGATTTGAAGAACATAGTTAACAGACAGTTGGGAGAAACCGTTCTACACGCCCAAGAGTTAATTGTGAAACAATTAAAGCAGGCTATTGAAGAGAAGAATAGTAAAGCCCTCACACTTAAAGACGAACCTATTACATTCCAATTAACTAAAACTGAGGAGAAGGTCTCTAAGAAGATTGCCTTTGTAAAACATAACAGAAGCATTGATTCAAAGAAAGTAGATACGTTCATTGCTATTATTGACAATGGCAAATATGAAGAAGCCTATCCCATCATCGTGATAGAAGCTTCAAAACTAATAAAGGCAGGATATGTCGTAACAGATGTAAACGGTAGAGTTCTGACAGAAGAAGAGGCAGAAGGCTACTTTGTAATCTTGGACGGTCAACACAGAAGCACAGCATTTGCCAAACTAAACTCTGTCAAAGGTAATATGACTATCCCCAATGTCTTTGTTAAGGATATTAAGGATATAGGAACTTATTTGGAAGAAATCAACAGAGTTGGTAATTGGGATATGAAAGCCAAGATAGGGGTTGCTGCCTTGACATCCAAAGATGAACTCTTTGAGAATATGGCTGAACTAATCCAACAGGGATTCAATCCTACGACAGCAGGTCTGATTTATACCAAGAAGAACATTCCAGAGAAGATATTGAACAAGGTTTTAAGAAGAGAAGAATACAATCTACCAAAAGATGCCATAGTTGACATCAAGAGAGGTAACGATTTTATAACTCTATGCAAAGCTGCCAAAATCAGCGTCACATTTCTCACTAAACGTTACTTCATTAAAGGATTTAACAGTTATGCTAAAGTACATGGCGAAGAACAAGCATTCAAGGCTTTGGATAAGCTAAAACAATTAGAACTTAATGATGACAAACTAAAGAAAATAAAGGAAGATGATGATTTTCAAGCAATGCTACAAAATGCTTTAGAAGCATAATACATACTACGGAGCAAAGCCCATGTGACAGGTGGGCTTGTTCTCCCCAAGTTCTTAGAATTTCTGAATAGTCTAAAGTCTGATTACTAAATGTGTGGTCTTATCATTAGTTTCTCACTTATGGAGTTACTATCTTTACAGTACTACAAGCAGATAATCCCACCACATAGATTGACGGACTTACAAACTATTCAGAATATCTAAAATGGAAGAATTTACTTATGAGCAGATAAGAGTTAAGGCTCTTAAACAGGGAGTAAAAGATAACAAGGTTCACATTGGATTGTGGGCTAATCTTAATAACTATCTAAAGACAAGGAGAAAGAAGAATGGAAAGGTTGCTACCTATTATATCTCATTGCAGAAGTTGGCTTATTAATTCACTGATATTTAAACTGATATGATAATTCATCTGCCAACAGGAAAGAAGTTCCATAACAGAAAGGAAGCTAAGATATATTTTGGCACTGCCTACTATTACAAAATGGAACGTGAGAAAAAATATTTAGTGTTTACCAACAATGTTCAATCAGCTACTAATGAATATGAAGATACCTCAAAAATACCTGCAAAACAGGATAAGTAACATTAGGCAGGATTATGCTACTATTAACAAATCTATTGTAGATAAACTCAATCCTCCTAATCTGTACAGGTTCTTCTGTCTGTCCTTATATAGAAATGACTATTATAAGGTCAGATGGAGAATTAAGGATTTAGCTAAGCGGACTGGAGAGGAAGAAACTGCACTAAAGAATTTCAATAAGGATATAGAAGCTGTGTTGGTTAGAAAGAGATACCCTGTACCAATCAACCACCCTCTTATTGACTTTACAATGAGAAGTCTTTACTGCATCCCACCCATAGACCGCCCCAACTTTATAACACTGTCCTACCTCTTTATAAAAGTGGATTTGGATATTAAAGTGAAAGGATATTATATCAAGCTCTTATTGATAGCAGAAGATAACAAGATATTGCTTTCTCTTAATAAGTTGGCTGACAAATTGGGAATGGGTAAGAAAAATGTAGAGAGTTACAATCTGGATTTATATAATGCAGGTCTGTTAAAATTCATACCCAAAGGGATAGAACTTACTCCAAAGGAACTATTATTAGACAATGATATAGCCAAACAACGTAAGGAGTGGAATCCAACCAACTCAAAAAACGTGGTTAAGATAGCTTTCAAGTCCAAATAACAGGCAAGTAGGATTTTTCGTACTGTTTATTAATATATTAAGAGATAGTACGAATAATCCCCACTCTGTCTTATTCTGACTTTAGAAGCATCTAAAGTTGAATTTCTACGATAAGGGTAAGCAGCCCTTATGAATGCTACTTCGTAATGACAATTTTAAACCATCAGAGTAATGCACAAGACACCCCTACCCACATAAACACCCCCTCATAGCTCTTAAATAAAAAGAATGCTTTAGAAATGCAGTCTGATAGTTGGCAGGAATAAGCATTCTTATTAATCCAAGAACAGGCACGATGCACTATTATCACAACCAACCTATAATTTACTAATGCTCCTCATTTCCTTTGAAAGAATCTTTAGGGAAAGACATAGGACAGCCTAAGATACAAGCGAAGAAATTCACTTGTGTTTTAGGTTTGTTCCTATTAAATCCATTCAATCAATAACCATTTAATTCAATTTCATTATGAGAGATTTAGTAATTATGCCAGCTATGGCACAGCGTAGAGAATCATTAAACATGGGTGAGTTTGCAGAAGAAGCAATCATTGTGGAAGAAGTAGCAGCACCCAAGAGAGTAAACCATTTCATTGAAGCCAACACGCAGGAAGTAACCTTACAGCACTTACAGCAAGACTGCATCATTCCAAGTTTTGCATCAATGGAGGAAACCATAAGCCACCAATCCTTTATAGGTGCAGTAGTGGATGCAGCTAAGGATTACTTTCATGGAGAACAGTTTGATATGCCAGAGATTAGAATCTCACACCCTATCAATGGCAGAATACCAAGTGCATTAGGTAAGAAAGCATCTGAATTGACAGACGAAGAGAAAACTTTGTTCTATCAGAGAATGTGTTTCTGTTTTGAAATTCCATCCATTGTACATGATGAATACGGTAATCGTTTAGCGTTATCCATTGGTGGAGTGAGAGCATATAACGAGATTAACCTATACAGTAAGAAGTCTGTTGAGAGATTTAAAATCTTCATAGGCTTTCGTAATCGTGTGTGCTCAAATTTAATGCTTACTACTGACGGCTTGCAGGATAAGATAGAAGTCCTAAGCGTACAGGAACTATATGCAGCAGCATTGAATCTGTTCCATGCTTACAACCCATCCAAAGACCTGCACTTGTTAAGAACACTTGGGCAGATGTCAATCTCAACAAGTGAGTTCTGTCAGATAATAGGCAGGATGAGATTATATCAAGCTCTTACACCCAACCAACAGAAGCGCTTACCTCGTCTATTGTTGGGAGACAGTCAAATTAATGCAGCTTGCAGAGCATTCGTTTCTGATGTGAATTTCAAGAGTACAGAGGACAGCATTACAGGCTGGCAGCTCTTAAACCTGCTCAATGGTTCTGTAAAGTCAAGTTACATTGATAACTTCTTGGAGAGGAATCTTAACTGTACAGAGTTTGTACAAGGCATTCAACGTGCCAAATTAGGAGATAGTGAATACGCTTGGTTCTTGGGCTGAGTGGATTGTTGATTGAAAGAGGAAGGGACATCATTAAGTTGGTGTCCTTTCTTTATTTCTACCAACTTATTAAACATTGTACATTATGGATATAGATTATACTGTGGGTGAAGTGGAACTGTCCTACAAACCAAAATTTAAAAGTCTGCATCAAGTAACTTGTTCAGAGGATGCTTATAAATACTTACTTCCTACCTATAAGGAAGGAACTATCTGTTACAAAGAATATTTTAAAGTCTTGTTTCTAAACCAAGCCAGCCAAATTTTAGGTTACACTCTCATTTCAGAGGGAGGAATTACTGAAACTTGTGCTGATGTCAGAGTAATTTTACAAGCTGCATTGCTCACCAATTCAGTAGCTATCATTCTTGCTCATAACCACCCAAGCGGTAACACGAAACCAAGCAGGCAGGATATAGAGATTACTAAACAGGTCAAGGATGCTGCAAGACTTATGAGGATTACAGTAACAGACCACCTCATATTAACAGATGCAGGATATTACAGCTTCGCAGACGAGGGAGAATTATAATAAGGTAAATGGCACTCAATTTTTAAGTTGGGTGTCCTTATCATATTCACTTTGATAATTAGTGAATGTTCCTTTAGTAATCAGTGAGTTAGTAAATCCAACTCAGAATTAATATTCACTTCTATTCATTTCATTATAAAACAGAACATTATGTCACTTAAATATTCAAGCACAACGGCAGACTATCTTGTTTGGTCTGATGCAATGAACCTCATAAGGAAGTTAGCCAAAGACGAGAATTATAAAATCTCACTCCTTATAGCTTTAGGATGCTTCACAGGATTAAGAATATCTGATATTCTATCTCTAAGATGGAAGCAGATATTAGATACTGACGAGTTTACAGTAATTGAACAAAAGACAGGCAAGGTAAGGACTATCAGACTAAACCCACAATTACAACATCATATTAAAGAGTGCTACGAGCATATAAATCCAGTTGGAATCAATGCGCCAATCCTTATCAGTCAGAAAGGCACTATCTTCACAATTCAGAGAATCAATATCATTCTTAAAGAGGTGAAGAAGAAGTACAGGCTAAAGATTAAGAACTTTAGCTGCCATTCTCTTAGAAAGACTTTTGGTAGACAGGTCTATAACATGAACAGTGATAATGCTGAACTTGCTTTAGTAAAGCTGATGGAACTGTTCAACCATAGTTCTGTTGCCATTACTAAAAGATACTTGGGATTAAGGCAGGAAGAAATCTTACAGACTTATGACTGTTTGAGCTTCTAATTGATTGGGACAGGATTATTAAGATACATCTTTATAGTGGTCTGAATGGTTCTGTCCCAAATCTATAAAATATTGAGCTTAGATACATTTAAAGTCCAATCTTGGCAGTTTGGCATTTCAGTCTTATAGAAGTAAGTCAATTCCATAAGTTTACAGAGTTTATAACTATCTCAACTCTTATTAAATATCCCATTCAGACTATGTTTGAGAGCATAGAATTTACTATTAATCCACACTTCATACCTAATGATTTAAAACCTTTCGTTATCTTTGCACCAATTCCAATGAACTAATGAGATAGGGAGTTGGAAGGACATATTTAACGAAAGGTGTTATTGAAATTATCTTCTTGTAACAAATCTCGCAAATTTGAAACGCTGTGAAGATGATAGCAGTAGCACCCACACTTGGATATATACCTACCTTATGTTTGTAAGGTTTCTATATGCCCTTTGGTGTGGGTCGCTATTGTTTTATTCACAGCAAAGGCAATGCGAGAGCCAGTTACAAGGATAAAGCAAATAGTGTTCCCACATCTTTTTTATTTATGGCTCATTGTAGGGAGCAGGTGAGCATAAAGGTGCAAATATGAAAACCTACTTACTGGATATTCTTAATAGATATAAGAAATTTAGCGAGAGTTTAGATGTAGAAGCCATTCTTTGCTCTAAATCGTGGTCTGTTTTTAATGACTCCGGTTGCAAAGAGATATACTTATTTCAGCATGACGGTAGTCTGATAATCTCTGTAAGTGGAGAAGTAACTAATGCTACATGGAAATATATTCCAGTAAACCAATCTATTTTAATCAGCACAAAGAGTGCTTCGTATATGTTGCATCCTGCGTTTGTTGATGATATAATTTTTGCTTTGCAGTTAGACGGAACAAATCAATATTCTTTTATGATTGATGAATTGCAAAGAGATACATTCGCTCCCAAAAGTTTATCAGATATTGAGAAGTACTTTATCAGAAGAAAACAACTTGAACTTGAAAAGGAAAAACAACTATTAGCACAACGTGCCCATGATAAAATTGTTGCACGTGAGCGACAAGAACAACAGAGAATACAAGAAGCGGAAGAGGCTTTAATAGAAGAAGCTCTAAGAGAAAGTAAGCTTTATCAAACAGTTCTTTCTATTGCATGGATACAGATGTTTCTTACCCCCATTATTCTAATTGTGTGGTATTTGTTTTCTGATGAATTTAGTTATTCCAGTTGGACAAAAAATACAGAAATTATTGTCGTTTTTGCTTTCACTGGAGGAACCTTATTTCTTTTTATTGGCTTTTTTATTCTTGACCCGATTAAAGACAGAATCATAAAACGAATTAAAGAAAACAATATTCATAATTCCTAATTTAATAGCTAACTTGATATGAAAATATTTAGATTATTGACAGCTTCATTATTGATTGCTGTATGCGCAGAGTTGGGGTCTTGTAGTTCTGAAGAAGAAATTCCTACATTATTGGAAATAGACTGCCAACAAGCAGAGAATTTTTTATCAGAAGGTATCATAGCTTCTCCATTTCAATGCTATTTTGAAATCACAGTAACAGCCAACAAAAGTTGGACTTCTACAATCAACTATAATGATAGCCAAAAAGATTGGTGCGAATATCATCCTGCTTCAATGGATATAACAAACGATATGTCGATGTCTACATTCACAAATGTTCGTTTAATGATTGCTCAAAATACAAGCGGAGAAGAAAGAAGTGCGACTATAACAATAACCACTGGTGATATATCCAAATCATTCACAATAAAACAGAAACAAAATGACGTAATTTCATTATCAACAGACTTAATAAAATCTAACAGTAACGGAGGAAATTATCAGATTGAAGTTACAAGTAATATTGACTATGATGTACAAATTCCAACAGAGCATCAAGATTGGGTTAAATTTTCAAACAGAACTAAAGCTATTTCAACTAACAATATTGAATTCACCATTGCTCCTAATCTCAACTATGATAAACGAGAGTGTGATATATACATTATACCCAAAAATGGAATAGTAACCGAATCATTAGCTCCTTCTTTGCATATCTTGCAACTTCCTAAAAGTTTGATTGAATTAGATAAGCTGCAAGAGACATTCCCGAAAGAAGGTGGAAATGCCATATTCCTACTTACCACAAATACAGAATATGAGGTTGTAATTGATAAAACATATAGTTGGATAAAATTGGATAAGATTGAAAATGCACAAGCTAAAGTCCAAAAGTTATATATAAGTGTTTCAGAAACAGAAACTCCCCGAACTGGTGTAGTTTTAATTAAGGATAAAAATTCCGATTTAATTCAGGAACTTTCTATTACTCAGACCAATAAATCTGCATCTAAAAGTGTTGAAGTACAAACGGCAGGAACATTGTTTTCATTAATTGATGAAAGTGAGAAATATCAAATTACCTCTTTAACGGTTTCGGGCAGATTGAATAGTAATGATATATCATTTATCAATGATTTACTATTAAAATCGAAAGGTGGTAAAGGTAAAATCATCGCTGTTGACCTATATAATACTTTAATAGACAAAAGTTATGGAACGGATGAAGAAATAGACAAAAGTATGTTTGGTAACACTTTAATAAAAAATATTATATTGCCTAAATATACTCGAAGCATTGGTTGGGACGCTTTTAGAAATTGCATTCAATTAGAAACTATCCAAATACCCTCTAAAATTAGTTATATTGGAGCTTCTGCTTTCAATTACTGTACATCTCTAAAAACAATAACTTTTGAAGGTAATTCACTAACTCATATAGATAATTGGGCTTTCTCTGATTGCCCAATTAAATCTATTTATATTCCAGCAAGTGTAATCCAAATAGGTTGGGGTGCTTTTAGTTGTCCTCAATTACAAGAAATTCATATGCTTGGAGAAAATCCACCTACTGTTGGTAATTCGTCTCCATTTGCTAATTTTAATGCTACTTTATACGTTCCTAAAGGTTGTGCAACTAAATATTGGGCAGCACCAATATGGGGAGATTTTAAAAATATAGTAGAAGAATAATTATACGTAGTAACTTTTAAACTATCAACTATTATTCAGAATAAGGTATTATTGGAAATCTGTTTTCCTTTAGTACCTTTTTTAGTGAAAGTTAGTTTTATAGACCCATTCAAGGCACTATAAAATATTTTGTGTAAATGTAAAATACGGGATTCAGTATGGGTTCC
>OGMA01000860.1_pt1 | contig 11236 bp, 6 predicted proteins | sample 1573021 | NCBI WGS metagenome assembly OGMA01 (sample SAMEA2581905, study PRJEB24529) | metagenome | biome: Human gut stool | place: China | collected 2011 | reverse complement strand
AGTGCCACTCCAGATGACGAAGCGATATGCAAAGCGGTGACCGGCTGTGCTGGATAAAGGTGCTGAAATTATCCGGCAGGCAAAAGAAGAAAGGAAAAATACGAAAATGGATAAAACAAGAATCATCGTGGTGGAGGACAATATCGTGTATTGCGAGTTTGTCTGCAACCTGCTGGCACGGGAAGGATTCCGTACCGTGCAGGCTTACCACCTCTCGACCGCGAAGAAACTTCTGCAACAAGCCTCAGACGGGGACATCGTGGTTTCTGACCTACGACTACCCGACGGTGACGGCATCGACCTATTACGATGGATGCGCAAGGAAGGCATGACACAACCGTTAATCATCATGACCAACTATGCCGAAGTGCATACGGCAGTCGAAAGTATGAAACTCGGCTCGCTGGACTATATCCCCAAGCAGCTTGTGGAGGATAAACTTATGCCTCTGCTTCATACCATCCTGAAAGAACGGAGTATCGGACGAAATCGTATGCCCGTTTTTGCCCGTGACAGTTCCGCCTTTCAGAAAATCATGCAACAGATAAGATTAGTTACCCCTACTGATATGAGCGTGCTGATATTCGGAGAGAACGGCACGGGCAAGGAGCATATCGCCCACCATCTGCATGATAAGAGCAAAAGGGCAGGGAAACCGTTTGTGCCTGTGGACTGCGGTTCACTCTCCAAAGACCTTGCGCCCTCGGCATTCTTCGGACATGTCAAAGGCGCGTTTACGGGTGCGGACAGCACAAAGAAAGGATACTTCAATGAGGCAGAGGGTGGCACATTGTTCTTGGATGAGGTAGGCAATCTCGCATTGGAAACCCAGCAGATGTTACTCCGTGCCATACAGGAACGGAGATACCGCCCTATAGGTGACAAGACGGACAAGAGCTTCAATGTCCGCATCATCGCCGCCACCAACGAGGATCTGGAGAAAGCGGTCATTGAAAAACGTTTCCGACAGGATTTGCTGTACCGTTTGCACGACTTCGAGATAACTGTTCCGCCCTTGCGTGACTGTCAGGAGGACATCATGCCGTTGGCGGAGTTCTTCCGTGAGATTGCCAACAATGAATTGGAATGTAGCGTGACTGGGTTCGATGCGGAAGCCCGTAAGACATTGCTGACCCATCCGTGGCCGGGTAATGTCCGTGAGCTTCGGCAGAAGATAATGGGCGCGGTGTTGCAGGCACAGACGGGAGTTGTCATGAAAGAGCATCTGGAACTTGCCGTAACGAAACCGACCTCACCTGTCAGCTTCGCCTTGCGAAACGATGCGGAGGACAAGGAACGCATCTTACGCGCGTTGAAGCAGGCAAACGGAAACCGCAAGGTTGCCGCCGAATTGCTCGGAATCGGACGTACAACGCTGTATAGCAAGTTGGAAGAGTATGGATTAAAGTATAAATTTCAGCAATCATAGCCCGCAACTTGCCGAAAATAGAAGTAACGGTTAAACCGGATTATTCAGCGAAGATAAAAAACGTCCTGTGATAAAAATCATGGGACATTTTGATGTGTATCCGATTTTTATTGCTACTTTTGTACCAAGACGAGAGACATTGACAGCAACTCACAGCAGAACGTAGAAATAGACAGGGTTGCCAAATCATTACCTCATTTTTACCTTATCCTCAGAACTGCTTGCTAATAAAGTGGTTATAAAAATCTTCCAGAATTACGATAATTTATTCAATCAGAGAACTTTTTGTTTTAGCTTTTATAATTAAACGTATGAAGAAAAAGCCATAATTGTTTGTTTCTTCGGAATATGTTTTTTACATTTGGACAATCTACTTAAAAATCGTACTATAATGAAAAAGACAATGTTGTTGATGAGTACTGCAATACTGGCGACTGCCTTTCTTGCAGCTTGCGGACCGTCATCGAAAGATGATGGCACCATTACAAGATTAGAGCAGAATGGCAATACACTCACAGTATGTGATTTTGCGAAAGTAAAGGATACTCTGAATGTGCCTCTGAGCGAGTGGGTGGAAGATTGCCGGTTGGTGAGGTTTGAAAATACCGATACGGCATTGTTTAAAATGTGGTGGCCGGCTATTACCGACAACTATATCGGAATCCGTCAAAGCGGAGGTGTGTTTAAGCTGTTTGACCATAAAGGGAAATTTCTGCATGACATAGGAGCGATGGGACAGGGACCCGGTGAATATGCAGGTTCGTTGTATAGCGAATTGATTGATGAGAAAAATAAGGTGATATACCTTGCCCCGTTTGCCGGAAGCACTAAGATATTGAAGTATAATCTGGACGGAACCTTTGTGACTGACTATGATTTGGGGGAAAGACTCAACAAACCCAAACTGTCACTCAACCCCGATGGAAGTATATCGCTCGTTCATCTCTGCTTTCAGGGTATGAGTGAAATGATGGGAGCTGTTATTACGCCGGATAGCACTATCACCAAGTATATACCTGCCCCCGGTCAGGCTATAAATCCCCGTGATAAAAACGGTAGTTTCGTTGGCTTTAATAACGAGATATGGAGCTATAATAATGTGGAAGGCTTCAAATACATGATGATGCCTGTCGATACATTATATAATTATAATGCTACTGCCAACAAGATGGAAGCGCAGTTTGCCTTGTCCAATCCTCCTGTGGGAGAAGACGTATTCCTGATTTACGATGAGCTTCCCGGTAAATATCTTGCTACGGTTTGGGGTAAAGGAACCATTGTGGTAGACAACAAGAACAATAATTCACACTATGTGAAGTTGGTTAATGACTACTTTGGCGGTCTTCCTGCACCGATGAATTTCACTAACGGTTGGTTTTTTGCTATGTATGAGCCGGCAGTGCTGATGGAAAACATAGAAAAGCGTATGGCCGCATCCGATTGTACCGACAAAGACAAAGAATTGCTGAAAGGCTTGCTTGAATCATTGGATGAAAATGATAACAATGTCATGTTTATCGGTAAACTGAAGAAGTGATTTGACTATTGCTTGGTTATAATAGCCGTCTTTCACAATAAAAACGCTTGTGAAAGGCGGTTTTTTTGCTTCTTTTTGTCTTATTTCTGCTATTGAAAGAGTAATTCTTACTGTTTCTCTCAAAAAAAACGAGATTCGTGATAGATTGTAAGAAATAGTTTTTATATTTGCATCGTTCAAACAAAAAGGAAAGAACGGTTATAAAATGACAATGTACTATCTGCATACAACCACTTTTGGGATGGGGAGAATGATGACCTCCATGTCTGCATCCACAACAATGACCCCTCGGGGTTAAGGATAGTATATAGTGTTTCTACGTGATACACGCTTACGGACGTAAGCAAAAACAGCATTTAATTTTATTTTATTGTAAACAGATACGGCTTATTCCGTTACTGAAGACGTGTTATATAGTGTCCTGAACTAAATAAGGAGATGATAATGCAGGGGAAAAGAGCCGGAACAAAATAGGTAATTGCATGAAAGTAATGAAATTCGGCGGAACATCCGTAGGTTCCGTAGACAGTATTTTAAAAGTCAAACAGATAGTAGAGGCTGCCGAAGAGCCTGTAATCGTAGTGGTATCTGCTTTGGGCGGCATCACTGACAAGTTAATCAATACCTCACAAATGGCAGCCAACGGCGATGCAGAGTATGAAAAAGAGTATCGTGAGATAGTAAACCGTCACATCGAAATGGTGTATACCGTTATTCCGGCGGGCGAAGGACGCACCGTATTGCTGGATAAGGTCAATGAACTGTTGAGTGAGTTGAAAGATATCTTTCAAGGTATTTATCTGATTAAGGATTTGTCTTCCAAAACTTCTGCAACTATCGTGAGCTACGGTGAACGTTTGTCGTCTATTATTGCGGCAACGCTGATAAAGGGAGCGGTGTGGTATGATTCGCGCAACTTCATCAAGACCGAGAAAAAACATGCCAAACATATTCTGGATTCGGAACTGACAACTTCGTTGGTGAAAGAAACATTTGATGAAATTCCGCAGGTAGCACTGGTGCCCGGTTTTATATCTACCGACAAGAACAGCGGAGAAGTGACAAACTTGGGACGTGGCGGTTCGGATTATACGGCTTCCATCATTGCCGCATCTTTGAATGCCGCCAGTCTGGAGATATGGACGGATGTGGACGGCTTTATGACCGCCGACCCGCGTGTCATCAGCACTGCTTATACCATAAACGAGCTGAGTTATGTAGAAGCTATGGAGCTTTGCAACTTTGGTGCGAAAGTGGTTTATCCGCCGACTATCTATCCGGTGTGTCACAAGAATATTCCCATTCTGATAAAAAACACCTTTAACCCCGAGGCTCCCGGAACCATTATCAAGCAGGAAGTCGATTCAGGCTCAAAAGCCATTAAAGGTATTTCTTCTATCAATGACACCACTCTGATTACGGTTACAGGTTTGGGCATGGTGGGAGTGATCGGCGTAAACTTCCGCATCTTCAAGGCATTGGCGCAGAATGGCATCAGTGTGTTCATGGTGTCTCAGGCTTCTTCGGAGAACAGCACTTCCATCGGTGTCCGTAATCAGGATGCTGCATTGGCTTGTGAGGTGTTGAATGAAGAATTTGCAAAAGAGATAGAAATGGGTGAAATCAGTCCGGTGGTGGCTGAGATGAATTTGGCCACCATTGCGATTGTAGGCGAGAATATGAAGCATACACCCGGCATTGCCGGAAAGCTTTTCGGAACATTGGGACGTAACGGCATCAGTGTGATAGCTTGTGCGCAAGGTGCTTCGGAGACCAACATTTCTTTTGTGGTAGAGGCTAAATCGCTTCGCAAATCTTTGAATGTCATTCATGATTCATTCTTCCTGTCGGAATATCAAGTATTGAACTTGTTTATCTGTGGTACCGGTACGGTGGGCGGCAGCCTGATAGAACAAATCCGTTGCCAGCAACAAAAGTTGATGCAGGAACGCGGCTTGAAGTTGAAGGTGGTGGGCATTGCCGACGGGCACCGTGCACTCTTCACACGTGCGGGCATTGACCTTGCTTCTTATAGGGAAGAGATGGAAGAAAAAGGAATCCCGTCTTCTGCCGCTGTGCTGCATGACGAGATTATCGGCATGAATATTTTCAATTCTGTTTTTGTGGATTGTACGGCAAGTGCCGAAGTCGCCTCTCTTTATAAAGAGTTCCTGATGCATAATATCTCTGTAGTGGCTGCGAATAAGATTGCCGCCTCATCGGATTATTCCATTTATAGCGAGCTGAAACAAATAGCCCGCAGGCGGGGGGTGAAGTTCTTGTTCGAGACAAATGTAGGTGCGGGGCTGCCGATTATCAATACCATCAATGACTTGATAAACAGTGGTGATAAGATTCTGAAGATAGAAGCGGTACTCAGTGGAACTTTGAACTATATCTTTAATAAGATCAGCGCAGACGTGCCTTTCAGCCAAACCATCAAGATGGCACAGGAAGAACGTTATTCGGAGCCCGACCCGCGTATCGACCTGAGTGGAAAAGACGTAATCCGCAAGTTGGTTATCTTGGCGCGCGAGGCCGGATACAAGTTGGAACAGACAGATGTGGAAAAACATCTTTTCGTGCCGAGTGACTTCTTCGAAGGACCTTTGGAAGAGTTCTGGAAGAAAGTCCCGTCGCTGGATGCCGATTTTGAGACACGTCGCCGGAAACTGGAGAGCGAGAACAAACGTTGGCGCTTCGTTGCGAAACTGGAAAACGGTAAAGGTAGTGTGTCTCTGCAGGAAGTAGACAGCAAACATCCGTTCTATGGATTGGAGGGCAGTAATAATATTATTCTGCTTACTACCGAACGGTATAAAGAATATCCAATGATGATACAAGGATACGGTGCCGGTGCCAGTGTAACTGCTGCCGGAGTATTTGCCGATATCATGAGTATTGCAAACATTTAGGCTTATGAAACACATTATTATTCTGGGTGACGGTATGGCCGACTGGCCGGCTGAATCATTGGGAAATAAAACATTGCTGCAATATGCTGCTACACCCTATATGGACAAGCTTGCCCGTATGGGACGTACCGGAAGGCTGATGACTGTTGCACCGGGTTTTCATCCGGGCAGCGAAGTGGCGAATATGTCTGTTATGGGCTATAATCTGCCGAAGGTGTATGAAGGGCGCGGTCCGTTGGAAGCGGCGAGTATCGGCGTAGAGCTGCAACCGGGAGACATGGCGATGCGTTGCAATATTATCTGTATCGAAGGAGATAATATAAAGAATCATTCTGCCGGTCATATCACCACCGAAGAAGCTGATGTGTTGATTCAATATTTGGAAGAGAAGTTGGGCACAGACCGTATTCATTTCTATACAGGGGTGCAATACCGTCATTTATTGGTGATAAAAGGGGGCAATAAGCAGTTGGATTGTACGCCTCCTCACGATGTTCCGTTGAAACCTTTCCGTCCGCTGATGGTGAAAGCCGGGGTGCCGGAAGCGCAGGAAACGGCCGAACTGATAAATACCCTTATCCTGAAGTCGCAAGAATTACTGGCTGAACATCCCATTAACAAGAAGCGTATAGCCGAAGGTAAAGATCCCGCCAACAGCATCTGGCCGTGGAGTCCGGGCTATCGTCCGCAGATGGAGCCATTGGCAGAGAAGTATCCGGTTATCAGGAAAGGTGCGGTCATTTCGGCTGTCGATTTGATTAACGGAATCGGATATTATGCCGGATTGCGTCGCATCACCGTGCAAGGGGCAACAGGACTTTATGATACAAATTATGAAAACAAGGTTGCTGCTGCATTGGAAGCACTTCGGATGGATGACTTTGTCTATCTGCATATCGAAGCCAGTGACGAGGCAGGGCATGAGGGGGATTTTAAGTTGAAACAGTTCACTATTGAAAATCTGGATAAGCGGGTTGTAGGGCCTGTTTATGAGGCAGTGAAAGATTGGGACGAGCCTGTGGCTATTGCCGTGCTTCCCGACCACCCCACACCTTGCGAACTGCGTACACATACTGCTGAGCCGGTGCCTTTCCTCATTTACTATCCGGGCATAGAGCCGGACAATGTACAGACCTTCGACGAGGTGGCTTGTGTGGAAGGCAGTTACGGAGTGATGAAAGGAGATGAGTTTATGAACGAGTTTATGACAGCCTCTGCGTTGCATAACGAATAAAAACCAATCTATATTATGAAATATTACAGTACCAATCATCAGTCCCCGGTTGCTTCATTAGAAGAAGCTGTAGTGAAGGGACTGGCTTCCGACAAAGGATTATTTATGCCCGAAGCTGTTAAAATGTTGCCGGAAGAGTTTTATGATAACATCGAGCACCTGTCTTTTCAGGAAATAGCTTATCGGGTAGCCGATGCTTTCTTTGGCGAAGATGTGCCTGCCGATACATTGAAACAAATTGTTTATGACACGTTGAGTTTTGATGTTCCTGCCGTAAAGGTGAAGGATAATATATACTCATTGGAATTGTTTCATGGTCCTACCTTGGCTTTTAAGGACGTGGGCGGACGGTTCATGGCTCGTTTGCTGGGTTACTTCATTAAAAAAGAAGGGCAGAAGCAGGTGAATGTCCTGGTCGCTACTTCGGGAGATACCGGCAGTGCAGTAGCCAATGGCTTCCTGGGAGTGGAAGGTATCCATGTGTATGTGCTTTATCCCAAAGGAAAGGTCAGCGAAATTCAGGAAAAGCAGTTCACTACGCTGGGACAGAATATTACGGCTTTGGAAGTAGACGGTACGTTTGACGATTGTCAGGCATTGGTGAAGAATGCGTTTATGGATGCTGACTTGAATGCGCACATGAAACTGACTTCGGCAAATTCTATTAACGTGGCCCGTTTCCTGCCTCAGGCATTCTATTATTTCTATGCCTACGCACAGTTGAAGAAAGAAGGTAAGGCGGATAATATGGTGGTATGTGTGCCCAGCGGTAACTTTGGCAATATAACGGCCGGTCTGTTCGGCAAGCGCATGGGTTTGCCTGTGAAGCGTTTTATAGCGGCCAACAACCGCAATGACATATTCTATCAATACTTGCAGACCGGAAAGTATAATCCCCGTCCTTCCATCGCTACCATTGCCAATGCGATGGATGTGGGCGATCCCAGTAATTTTGCTCGTATACTGGCATTGTATGACAACAATCATGCTGCCATTGCAATGGAAATCTCGGGTGCGACCTATACAGATGAACAGATTCGTGAAGCAGTGAAGGAAGCCTATCGGGAAACAGGCTATTTGCTCGACCCTCACGGAGCTTGCGGTTATCGTGCCCTTTCGGAAAGTTTGCAACCGGGAGAGACCGGTGTTTTCCTTGAAACGGCTCATCCGGCAAAGTTCCTGGAAACAGTGGAGGACATCATTGGCAACAAAGTAGAGATTCCTGCCAAGTTGAAAGAGTTCATGAAGGGAGTCAAGCAGAGCATTCCGATGAATAAGGATTTTGAAAGTTTTAAGGCTTATTTGATGAAAGAATAGCTCTTTCATGGTCTATCAAATCGTCGACTGTAGGGGCAGGGTTTGCCTGCCCGAACCGACGGTCACGACCTTGGAAGTAATGCACAAAACAAGCTGTTCCCTGGCGAGCGAATCTGGCTACTACCGGCAAAACGACAGCATTGTCAACGTTTAGACACAATCCTATTTACACAAGGCACGGGGCCCGGACCGGATATCAGTCGGCGGGAGCATCCTTGCCGGGAGAAAGCATTCCGGTCAATTCCTCTTGCAAGGAAGATTGCCGGATGGTATTCTTTTTCTCTTTGAGCAAAGCGTGAGATACTTTTCCTTCTGTTCATCAGATAAAAGCAAAGCTTTCATATATCTTCCTTTCTATAGGGCTAACGGTTTTTTATCGGTTGTCCAAGGCTTTTTATTTGCTGGATTATTACGTCCCACTACGGCAGGATATACGTCCCATTGCAGCAGGACGTACGTTCCACTACAGCAGGACGTACGTTCCACTGTAGCAGGACGTAGTAACAGACGGTAAGTAAGTCCTTAGCCTTCAGTATGAAAAGGCTTAATCTTCCTATTCCTGTGACTAAGTCTGTCTAAGCAGGGTGAATTTTTTAAATGAGTTGTGCCAGCACTTCTTCAAAGGAAGAATATGTATGCGTTTCTTCTTTTTGCGTGAGTATCAACCGGTGGTCGGAGAGTGCTTGCAGATAAGGTAGGAACCGGTTCCCTTGGTTTGCCGGCAGGCAAGTATAGCCGTGTCGGTTTAAGGCGTTGATGGTCCAGTGCAGCAACGTATCGTTTTCGGCTTCCACCCTGATTTCTTTTTTTCCGGTTACAGTGGGATAGTAGATGCCATGATTATAATCGAACCGGATATTACTGTGTGAGAACAGCGTGTCCATCCGATGGTTCAGAATCATATCTTCCGTCACTCCGCATTGCAGTCCTGTTTCTTTGGACAGCAGCCAAAGCTTGTCCGACAGTACCAGGGCTTGTTCTATGTCATGGGTGGATAGCAGGATGGCCTTGTTTTGCTCCACCGCCAGCTGATGCAGCAAAGTCATGATTTCTATGCGGCTCACCACGTCCAGAAAAGCGGTCGGCTCATCCAAGATGATAAGCGGACATTCCTGAACCAATGCTTTGGCTATCATTACCTTTTGCCGTTCTCCGTCTGAAAGTTCGGCGGTGTAGCTTTCGGCTTTGTGGGCAATGCCTACGGCATCCAATGCCTCTTTGATAATGAGATGGTCTTTGGGATGGAGCCGTCCGAAGAAGCCTGTATGCGGCTGGCGTCCCAAAGCTACCAGTTCATACACGGTCAGCCCTCCGGCTTGTGTCTTGTCTGTCAGGACTACACCGATGGTGCGCGAACGTTCCTTTTCCGAATACTGCTGCAAAGGCTTGCCCAGTAATTGCAATTCTCCTGCCAGTGAAGGTTGCGAAGCGGACAGGGTGCGGAGCAAAGTTGACTTTCCGGCCCCGTTTGCTCCAAGCAGACTGGTCAGTTCTCCCGGATAGAGTCCGAAAGAAAGGTGTTCGTGCACTTTCTTTTCTCCTTTGTGGGTACGATAACCTATGCACAGGTCTGTGGCGGTGATGACAGCTTGCTTTTCCATCAGTTGAAGTACTGGATTTTACGTTGGTTCACAATGACATAAATAATAATGGGCGCACCGATGACCGGAGTGACGGCATTCAGCGGAATGATGCCTGCTTCGCCCGGCAGAATGCAGATGAAGTTGCAGAGCAGGGCAATGGCTCCTCCCGTCAGCATGGTGACAGGTAGCAGAGAATTATGGTTGGAGGTTCCCAGCATGAGGCGGGCAATGTGCGGCACGGCCAGTCCGATAAAGGAAATCGGGCCGCAGAAAGCGGTGGTCGTCGCTGTCAGTAATCCGGTGGCGACAAGCAGCAGGTTACGTGTACGGCGGATGTTGATTCCCAGGTTTTCGGCATAGCGTGTTCCCAGCAGCAGGGCATTCAGAGGCTTTATCAGCAGTATGGTAATCAGCAGCCCCGCCGCTGTGACCAAGGAGAAAAAGGGAAGCTGCTGCAAAGATACTCCTCCGAAGTTTCCCATTCCCCAAATCATGTAGGAATGCACCCCTTCTGCCGTGGAGAAAAAGTTGAGCAGGGAGATGGCAGATGAAGTGATATACCCTATCATGATACCTATAATGAGCAGCATGATGCTGTTTTTTATCAAAGTGGAGAAGAACAGGATGATTCCCATCACCAGCATGGAGCCTATGAATGCTCCGATAATGACGGACAGGAATCCGGATAAAGTGAATACTCCGGCAGTAATCGTACCTGCGCCTGCCAGCATGACCAAGGCGACTCCCAAACTGGCTCCCGAACTGATTCCCAGTATGGAAGGGTCGGCCAAAGGGTTATTGAATGTGGTTTGCAACATCAGTCCCGATGCTGCGAGTGCCATTCCGCAAAGGAGGGCGGTAATGGCTTGCGGCAGGCGGGATTCCCAGACTATGAAACTCCAACTCGCCTTTTCTACTTCATTGCCTGTAAGGATATGCCACACCGCCTCGGCAGGGATGTTTACCGAGCCGAACAACAGGTTGGCTCCTGTCAATGCAAGGATGAGGAGGAGCAGTATGATACCGTATTTTGTTCCTTTGTTATTCATTGATACTGTTTGGGGTTACGCCCACTGTAGGGAGTGTGTCAAAACTAACCCGGCCTATCCCATCGTCAGCTGTAGGGGCAGCATTATCCACGTTTTGACATAACCCTACGGTGATTTACTCCGCTAATTTAGTGAAATATTTTAATTCATACCCTTCTAAAAGCGTAGGATG
>OGMA01000845.1_pt1 | contig 11341 bp, 7 predicted proteins | sample 1573021 | NCBI WGS metagenome assembly OGMA01 (sample SAMEA2581905, study PRJEB24529) | metagenome | biome: Human gut stool | place: China | collected 2011 | reverse complement strand
CGCGCGAAGAAGCGGAACGCGCGTTGACAATGTCTCCCTATGCTTATATCGGCAAAAATGCAAAGTCTAAATCAGGAGGTTCCAAACCTTCGTCAGATACTTTACCCCCTTGCGTGATCGACAATAGCCTGGCAGTCGATGCAGCCTGTAGCGGCAATCCGGGACCGATGGAGTATCGTGGAGTACACATTGCCAGCCGTCAGGAAATTTTTCATTTCGGCCCGATGAAAGGCACGAATAATATCGGTGAGTTTCTAGCCATCGTACACGGGTTGGCGTTGTTGAAGAACAAAGGTTTCGACATGCCTATTTACAGCGACAGCGCCAATGCGATCAGCTGGGTACGACAGAAGAAGTGCAAAACCAAGCTCCCCCGCACTCCGGAAACGGAAGAACTGTTTTTATTGATCGAACGGGCAGAAAAATGGTTGCGGGAAAATACATATACCACTCGTATCCTGAAATGGGAAACGAAAGAATGGGGAGAAATTCCGGCCGACTTCGGCAGAAAATAAAAGAACATAAATTTCAATCATAAGAAAAGATGAAAACATTGACTTCAAACAAAGCTTTCTGGCTGTTATTAGTCATTTGCGTAGTTACTATCCTGCCTTTCCTCGGCTTGTCGGAATACCACACGAAAGGTGAGCCTCGCGAAGCTATTGTTTCCTATTCCATGCTGGATAGCGGAAACTGGATCTTACCCAGAAACAACGGAGGAGAAATGGCTTACAAACCGCCTTTCTTCCATTGGAGCATCGCTGCTGTATCAGCAGTAGTGAACGGAGGGCAAGTCACAGAAATGACCTCCCGCCTGCCGTCCGCCATCGCCTTGATTGCCATGACTCTCTGCGGCTTTCTGTTCTTTGCCAAAAGAAAAGGAGTGCAACTGGCGTTATTGGCCGCCTTTATTACCCTGACTAATTTCGAATTACACCGGGCCGGAGCCAACTGCCGGGTGGACATGGTATTGACAGCTCTCACCGTTGGCGCTCTATATTGTCTCTACAGATGGTATGAGAAGGGGCTCAAAGGTATTCCCTGGCTGGCCATTCTCCTGATGAGTTGCGGAACACTGACTAAAGGACCGGTAGGTACTATCATTCCATGCTTAGTTGTAGGCATATTCTTGTTGCTCCGAGGTGTCAACTTCTTCAAGGCATTCCTGCTGCTTTCCGCCTGGGCTATCCTTTCTCTCATCCTGCCTATCTGCTGGTATGTAGCTGCTTACCAACAAGGTGGAGAAGAATTCCTCGCATTAGTGATGGAAGAAAACCTCGGCCGTATGACGAATACCATGAGTTATGATTCATGCGTGAACCCCTGGCACTATAATTTTGTGACCTTGTTTGCCGGATATGTTCCCTGGACACTGTTAATCGTACTTTCTCTGTTCAGCCTGACTTACCGTAAGTTCAATATCCAGCCAGCCGCCTGGTGGAAACGTTTCACTGCTTGGATAAAGAATATGGATCCGGTGGATTTATTCTCTTTCACCAGCATCGTCGTCATCTTCGTTTTCTACTGCATTCCGCAGAGCAAACGCAGCGTCTACCTGATGCCTATCTATCCTTTCATTGCTTATTTTCTTGCCAAATATCTATTTTATCTGGTCAAGAAGCAATCCAAAGTCATCAAAGTATATGGAAGTATTCTTGCGGCAATCAGCCTGTTGCTGTTCACTTGCTTCATTGTGTTAAAATGCGGGCTCATCCCTGAAACAATCTTCCATGGCCGTCACGCACAGGACAACATTAATTTCATGCGCGCCATACAGAATATCAGCGGTGCAGGGGCCTTGTTGCTGATTTCCGTTCCTACCGTCCTCGGTATCTACTGGTGGTTCTATCAACGGAAACATGCATTGAGCAACCGCTTCCTGTATGCCCTCGTCGTGCTTACCATGGGATTATACCTTGCATTAGACGGTGCTTATCAGCCAGCAGCATTAAATTCGAAATCCGTCAAATTCGTCGCTGCAGAGATCGAAAAGATTGCGCCGGAAAGCGAAGGAACTATGTACGAATTCATTGAAGAAAGTCTGCATGCAGCAGGTGACCCTGTACATTACTTCGAGATTAATTTCTACCTGAATAACCGTCTCGACAACTTCTACCAAAAACGTCCTGCCAAAGGTTTCTTGTTGATCGGCACCAATGACGCAGAGAAATATCTTCCTGAATTTGAGAAAGAGGGGTATCAGTTCGAACAGGTTTACGAATCTCCTAAACGAGTGCTCCGGCAAATAGCCAAAGTATACAAGTTCATTAAAAACGAACAGCCTGAAAAAACCGAAACTACTCCTATTGTTGAGTAAAAGGGACAGAATTTACCGTTTTTCCATGCTTCACAAGGAACTCTGCCGATTGGAGCATGGAAAAACTATATTCTTTTAAAGGCAAAAAGCGATCATCCATCGGAACGGCTTTCAATTTGCCATTGTCTATATGATAAGTAAATTCCTGCTGCGTCTCGTAATTATAAAGATACAATAACGTATCATTGCGTCCCACAATCATATTGTCGGCAGTATAAAACATACAGGGACGTTCTTCTTTCAGCAAATCCACTCCAAAATTATTCTGTAGATAATCAATATTCAACAGCCCCAATATCGTAGGCTGTATATCTACCTGACCTCCAAAAGTGTTTTTCTCTTCCGGATGAATACGGCTGGAGTAAATCATCAGCGGGATATGGTTATAAGATTCCGGCAGCTCACATTCGGCGTCTCCCACCAATTTGCCATGATCTCCTTCCAACACAAATATCGTATTATCAAACCAGGGCTGTTTACGTGCCTCTTCAAAAAACTTACGCAAAGCCCAATCCGCGTACTCAACAATCTGCGTCTCGGGTTCACTCGTTTTCGGATGGAAGAAAGGAGGTATCACATACGGCGGATGATTGCTGATGGACAGCAAAGTAGCAAAGAAAGGCTCTCCGGTGGCAGCCCGCTGATTCAATACCGGAATTGCATAGTCATACAGGAAATCATCCTGTACTCCGAAGCTATTCACAACCTTATCAGCCGGATAATTTTCTTGTGAGAACACTTCATCATAGCCGTTTGTCCGGAAAAAAGCGTTCATATTATCATACTGCCCTTCGTGCGTCATAAAGAAAAGGTTATAATAACCGTTTTCTTTCAGGACAGTAGGCAGTCCCGAATAGCGGGGAATGACAGAGCCTTTCATGAGGTTTCGTTTCATCATCGCCGGGAAAGAATATAAGGTGGCATACAAACCATGATTCGTATGGATTCCTGCCGAATAGAAATTACGGAAGCTAATAGAACGGGTATACAGACTATCCAGGAAAGGAGTCAGCGTTTCTGATTGCCCGAAATGCTTCATCAGTTTACTGGACATGGATTCCATCATAATCAGTACAACATTGGGGCGACCTTGCTGCACACTATCTGCTTTTGAAGCATGTCTGTACACAGCCAACGGTGAGACAGCTACCTCTCCCTGACGGTTGAGCAGAGCTTGCGCCTTAGTTATGGCTTCCTGCTCATCCATCAGATGCAAGTATTTATTTTCAGGACGCATATCATCCATCACACTCGTCAACAGATTAAAAGTCGGACTTACTCCCAATTGATTCAGAAAAGCATCCTGACAGAAATATGCCGCACTCACTTTGATCGGATTATAACCTGTACGCCCCCGAATTCCAAAGATGCAGAGGCCGATCAGACAAGCTCCGACCAGAACCACAACTCCTCTCTTCCAAAATGGGAACGAAACGGAAATGGTAAGGCTACGACGATGGAAATAACGCGACAGACAGACAAGCCATACTATGAACCCGGCCAAGAAGAGCAGGAATAATCCGATGGACAAGTAATAGGCACTTTCTCCCAATATCATTCCGGCGGTAGTTCCTGCATAACCGAACCATTCGAATATAGAAGAATTGATATGCTTAAAGAAATAGGCAAAGTAGGGTATGTCCGACGCACTGATTAAATAGACCAGTCCATAAAACACACTGAAAAAGATTGTGAAAAAACGGAACAATGCTTTCCCATAGTAGTTGCAGACTCCACACACCACCGCAATTGTCAGCGGCAACAAAAGTATGTAACAACCGATCACATTATCAAACCAGACACCATGCACAAAAGCAAGCATTGAAAGGCTCTTATCCGACAAGGCTTCAGAAGTCAATTGATGATAGGATGAGATAAAAAGTACCAGGCGAAACAGTCCTGCGATCAGCAAAGCCGAAACATGTATTGTGAGTATATATACAATAAGATTTAGAAAACGTTTCATAATAGCCTTTTCTTTTTATGAATTAAATGAAAGAGATTTAATAAAATTATTTTCTCCCTTTGTAGATATAAACGAAATGAAGAATTAGGAAATTGATAGGTACTACAATTATCATCACCAGTATCGGCGCCAGAAGTTCGCCTGCCCCTATCCAAAGAAAAAGATTCAATAAACCAATCTCAAGCAGATAATTAATCAGATGGCTAAAGCCAAACCCAACCGCATTGCGAGACGAGGGCTTGGAACGAAAAGTAAAAAAGGTAGTCAGGAAATAATTGCAAATAAATCCGACGGCATAACCTGCCGTAAAAGAGATATTGGCGTTTGCAACCAGTAAAACCAGACAATACACTCCGTAATGAATAGCCGAGGATACAGTGCCGACAACTCCGAAACGAACGAATTGCCAGAACTTATCCCGCCAGTCCGGATGCCTGTCAAATATAGCTTTACTTATCTTGGTCATCGTATAGTACTTCTTCCACATTATAGAGCGGACGACGTTTTACTTCTTTATAGATTTTCCCAATATACAACCCGACAGCTCCTATTGACATTAGAACAATTCCACCGACAAACCAGACAGACAACATCAAAGATGCCCAGCCATGCTCTGCCGTACCCGAAATTAAAGAATACAATACATAAATTCCTATCAGTATACTGATAAAAACAAATATAATTCCCAGATAAACAATACCGTAAATAGGCTTCACCGAGAAAGAGGTTATTCCGTCCAAGGCCAGGCTGAACATCTTTCTTACTGTATATTTGGAGGTTCCGGCTGTCCGTTCCCGGATTACGTCATCTACCGTAGTAGAAGGAAAACCCAGCAATGGGATAATACCACGCAAATAGACATTACGTTCTTGATAATGAGACAGCTGTTCCAGTACTCTCCTACTCAAAAAACGGAAATCCGCATGATTGTAGATTGTCTCTACTCCCATCCGGTGCTGTAATTTATAAAAAGCGGTTGCGGAAAGACGTTTCAGCATCGGATCTGCCTGGCGGGATACTTTCACCCCGTATACGACATCATATCCTTGTGTATAAGCATCGATCATCTCCTCAATCGCATTCAGGTCATCCTGCAAATCGGCATCAATGGTAATAACGGCATCACTCCAGTCTTTAGCGGTCATCATACCGGCCATGATGGCATACTGATGTCCTACGTTGCGAGCCAGGTTCATTCCTTTTATATATGGATTCGTCCGGTGCAATTGTTTAATAATGCTCCATGTACGATCTTTACTGCCATCATTCACAAAGAGCACAAAACTGTCGGCGCTGATCTTTTTTTTCGCCACCAAGTCATCAAACAAAGCTGTCAAACGGGTGGTTGACTCTTCCAACACTTCCTCCTCATTATAACAGGGGGATACAATAGCCAATTTAATCATTTTTCGTCCGGTTTATTTAGTTCAGCCAGTTTTATCTGCGCAAACTCCGAGTAAGTCATAAAAGGGTAGCCTTTTTCTTTCAGGTTGCGGATAAGCATATCCAAACGTTCCTCCATTCCTTTACCGGAATGGTTGCGGATGATAAAAGGCATTTTAAATTCAGGGTGTTCACCCAACGGATAAAACTCCCATGGGTGGAAATAGGTCACAAAATATCCGTCATGTTTCAACACCCGGTTTACCAGGCTTTGATAAAGCCACATCGGCAGATTATGACAAGACAACCAAAATAGTGGGAAACGAATCCATGGAGTTACAGAAGCCGGGATTTGAAGTAGTTTGCCTATCATAAAGCAGGTACGCGGCTCTGATAAATGCATATATCTTCCGGGGATAAATGCGGGATTCAGTGAGGAGTTGTACACATACCCCATTCGTTCAAGTTCCGTATCTGATACGGGAAACATACGCGGTTGGCGATAGCCTTCTATCGTTCTGCCGGTAAGACGCTCCAGGATTTCTTTTGAACGGCTGACATCGGAAGCCTGCGGCTGCCAATGGTCACATCCATGCGCAGCCACTTCATGTCCTTCGTCCATAATACGCCGCATCACCTCCGGCGCATTTTCTGCAAAATTGCTTGTACAGAAGAAGGTGGCTTTCACCCCGTTTTTTTTCAGGCAGTCCAGTATCCGGTTCGTACCATAGACTGATACTTTCATCGCTTCATCCAACGGAAAGTCTACGCCATGTTCACGAGGTACATCAAATTCTTCTGTATCAAAACTTAATAATATCATTGCATTATCAAAAAATTACAATTGCCGCATTACAGTTGTTGCATATCATGCAGGCGTTTGTAATAGCCGTTTAATTCTATAAGTTCCTCATGCTTACCACGTTCTACAATCTCTCCTTCATACAACACGCAGATTTCATCTGCATTCTTAATAGTAGAAAGACGGTGGGCAATAGCAATCGTCGTACGTGTTTTCATCAAACGTTCCAACGCTTCCTGCACGAGACGTTCTGATTCGGTATCCAATGCAGAAGTAGCCTCATCGAGAATCAGAATCGGAGGGTTCTTCAGGATGGCACGGGCAATACTGATGCGCTGGCGCTGACCACCGGACAATTTTCCACCACGGTCACCGATATTCATGTTATATCCTTCCGGTTTCTCCATGATGAAATCATGTGCATTGGCAATCTTTGCTGCCTCTACCACTTGTTCCATTGTCGCATTCTCCACACCAAAAGCAATGTTATTGAAGAATGTATCATTGAACAAAATAGCTTCCTGGTTTACATTACCAATCAGACTACGCAAATCAGCAATACGCACATCGCGGATACTCGTTCCGTCAATGGTAATATCACCTTCCTGTACATCATGGTAACGTGGCAACAAATCAACTAAGGTAGATTTACCGGAACCTGACTGTCCAACCAGTGCAATCGTTTTTCCTTTGGGAACTGTCAAATTTACATGTTTCAGTACCTCTCTCTTACCATCGTAGCTGAAAGAGATATCTTTAAATTCAATCTTGTCATTCAAACCTTTCAACGGTTTCGGATTCGGAATCTCCTTAATCTTATTCTCTGCTTTCAGGATTTTATCAACACGTTCCATAGAAGCCAAACCTTTCGGAATGTTGTATCCTGCTTTAGCAAAGTCTTTCAACGGATTGATTACACTATACAAGATAACCATATAGAAGATGAATGTAGGAGCATCGATGGTTGCATTCTGTCCCAAAATCAATGTACCACCAAACCACAGTACGGCTACAATCAGAATGGTTCCCAAAAACTCACTCATCGGATGTGCTAATGCCTGACGTATAGCAACTTTATTCGAAGCATCACGCAATTCATTACTACATTTGGTAAAACGATTAATCATCTTATCTTCTGCAATAAAAGCTTTGATAATACGCAATCCACCCAATGTTTCTTCCAATTGCGACATCGTATCACTCCATTTTGACTGTGCCTCCAATGACTGGCGTTTCAGTTTTCTTCCGACTGCTCCCATCAGCCAACCCATTCCCGGCAATACAATAATAGTAAAAAGAGTCAACTGCCAACTAACGGTGACCAATGTCACGAAATATATAATAATCAGGATTGGACTCTTCATCAACATATCCAACGAACTAGTAATGGAGTTTTCAACCTCTCCCACGTCACCACTCATACGGGCTATGATATCACCCTTTCTTTCTTCAGAGAAAAAAGACATTGGCAGACGCATAACCTTAGCATATACCATAATACGAATATCACGTACCACTCCTGTACGCAATGGAATCATCACAGCTGAAGAAGCAAAGTAACAACCGGTTTTAAACAATGTCATCACCATCAGGAACAATCCCAAGAAAATAAGAGCCACAGTGGGACCATTATCCACTATCATTTGAGATATGTAATAATAGAAGTTATTCTTGGCAACATCTGCTAAATCACCACTACCCCATTCCATAAAATGGTATACTTTATCCGCTCCTTCTGTTTTAAACAGAATACTCAAAATAGGAATCAAAAAAGTAAATGAGAACACGTTGAATACAGCAGACAAAATATTCAGCAAAATAGCCCAGCCGATATACTTCTTATAAGGCGACACGAAACGTCGCATTAGTTGTAGAAATTCCTTCATTATTTACCATTAAAAAAGTTAAGACCGCAAAGATATAATAAAACTGATTAACAGGCAGTAGTTTCAGCTAATTATTAACGCGATTTATCGAAAAGCACATTTCAACAAACGAAAAATGACTCAATAATTCTCTTTCAACCAAATACCCAAGAAACGATCATATATTTGAGACACTCCCTTTTCTTGGGTCACAAAATCCTTTTCTAATAATCCTTTCAATGCTGACTGCACAGAACTGGCTGAAGCCAGTCTGTATTTCTTTATGAAAGCACCGGAAGTGATAGCTTTCGCTTTTCCCTCTTTAGTGATAGCAATCAGTAACTCCTTTTGCTTTTCCGGCAAACGAAAAAGAATTTCCGAATAAGTATATCTGAATGAATCAATAATCTGCCGAATAGCCTCTGACACCATTTCCACTTTACAGACTCCGTGCTCCGGGGTCATATCATAAAGTGTATTCAATACTTTTTGTATATACCATGTGATTCCTTCAAACTGTTGATAAACTGTGGTAACAGCACTTTCTTCTATTTCTTTGCCTGCACGTTTGAAATGCATACATGCAAAACGAATGTATTCTTCTAAAGGAATACTTTCCAAATGCATCATTGACACACTTTGATAAAAAGGTCTGGAAGGCGTCAAAAACATATTCCCCATCACATGTCGCTGGCTCCCGGCAAAAATGAAACGCGCATTATTACAATGCTGCACATAAGTCCGGAGAGTAGCCTCTACATTTTTCTCTGCATATCCGGTAATCTGCTGAAATTCATCAATGGCAATCAAACAAGGCTTATCCGCTTGCTCTAAATACCGGAAGATTTCATCGAGCGTAGTAGCCGGAGCTTGTATATCTCCTAATCCCAAATTCAAAGAAGGCATACCATTCACATCAAAAGAGATACTGGCCTGCAAAGATTTCACACATTCCCAAAAACCATGCAAAGCTTTCTTCCCCACAGGTTTCAGTACTTCCAAAATCTCTTTACTAAGCGCAAATACCAAATCGCGCAATGACCGGCTGTCATATATATCAATAAAGAAGGTGTAATAGCCCTGCTTAATTTCAGGAAACTGAAAGCAATGACGGATCAGGCCCGTCTTTCCCATTCGTCGGGTAGAGACAAGAGCCAGGTTATTCCCATTCATCACTTCGCGTACCAACTGTTCGCTTTCCTGCTGACGGTCACAAAAATAATCAGCAGATACATATCCACTTGTTATAAAAGGATTTCTTATCATAGTCTTCGTATATCTCACGTTATTACGCAAAGATAATTATTATAAAATAATAAAATGCACATCTCGTGCATTATTTCATCATCACCCTTGCCCAACAGCCACCACATGATAATAAACTCCGCGTGTTTTCCTGAATGACTTTACTCCCAGCCTCTGCAAAATACGCCCGAAATAATTAACCTGTCCGGAAGAAATCTTCATTTTACTTGCCTTTTGTATCCGCTGAAGTATATCCGCAGCAAGCAACCATTCTCCTTCTTCTTCCTCTTCCGCCACCCGGTAATACACCTGGAACAACTGCTCGATTGCCGGCGACTGCTCAAACTCCCGGTTCGCCTCCGTCATAATAGCCTCTTCCTTCTCATCAAACCAGTAGCGTTCATTACTACGCAGCAGTGCCATTGCCTGTGCATACAATTGCTCATAGTCAATAGGACGGACCACATCAATCACTCCAGTCACCTCAACACCGATAAAACGGCGACTGCCGGAAGTATCCGTCAACAAATCTTTATGATTACTCGTTCCTATAAAAGAAGCATACCGACGCAATTCCTCCACAGCCGAAGCATTCGGACGTCGTGTGTTGACAACGGGCTTTTGCAGAATATGCTTGAGGAAAGACTGCTGATTGATGCCAATCTGATCGAACTCATCCATATTAATCAATAAAAAGCGATTCAAGTATAACTCGGCATCCCGCTTCCGGCTGAAATCAATGCTATCCGTATAATAAGCCTGCAAGCATGGAGGCAAAATCAACCGGCAGAATGTAGACTTACGATAAGCCTGTGGACCTATCAATATAGGAGAAGTGCTATTTGCATGATTCTTTCCCATTCCACGCCAATGCGCTATCATACTAAGAAACCAACGACGAAACAATTGCGCCCAATGAGGATGATCGCAAGGAACTCGCTTGGCAAGATCGCCGATATGATCCTTACCATCCCAATGAGGAAGGTCATAAAGAAATTCCTCGATAGGCTGATAAACCGGCACATGATCCGAATTCAGGTAACGTACCACGTCTTTATCCCACAGCTTAAGCCCTTCATAATGTGCATTCATTGCAATACTTGCCATCAACCGTTTATCCACCGGATGAAAATAAAAATTAAAGCTGTTCCGTTCACGACATTCCACTTGTGATGTCAACTGGTTGAAACGAAAATCATAACGCCGTTTCATAAACTCATCCATCTGCATGACAAATAATTGTTCCGGCAACAGACTACTTTTACTCGCAAACCCTTCACAAGTGCGGTATACATTTCGCACGGTTCCTCGAACCAATGTATCGTCCTTCGGCAAGCGATAATGAGCGCGAGACCATCGCACTGTATCTTCCTCCGGAATACCGGCACGGAAACAATGTCCTGCGAGGTTAATCAATAGCGATTGTTTGTCTCCTTCCGGTTGATAATCAGTCTCTTCATCCAACGCACGTGCAAAAGCAGCTTCGAAAAGGACAGAAAGCGCATTACACTTTTCATATCCCGGCGCAAGCCGTTGCAATGGCGAAGTTTCCGTTTGTACCCGTTCGCGATAAGTCACCTCACCCGGCATAGCGGCAGGCTGCTTCATATAAATAGGCATTGCTTCGGGATTAAAATACAAGTGCGGGTCAAAAGTTAAACGACAATATTGCTCCAACGAAGGTACTTTCAGCTCGATATCATAAGGAAGTTGTGGCTGATAAAATTTCACTGCCAACCGATAGGCATGCGCATGAAAAAGCT
>OGMA01000836.1_pt1 | contig 11445 bp, 9 predicted proteins | sample 1573021 | NCBI WGS metagenome assembly OGMA01 (sample SAMEA2581905, study PRJEB24529) | metagenome | biome: Human gut stool | place: China | collected 2011 | reverse complement strand
TGGTCGTTGGCTTTGGATACAAGGTCATAACCGATGTCTACCGTGCCGTCTTCCGGTCTCGGCTGGATGTCGGGCTGGATTTGTTCGGGGTCGAAGTGTCCCATCTGCTGGATTTCACGCATGGAACGCATCAGGTCTTCACGGCTGAAGAGTTCGCCCGGACGGGTACGGAGTTCACGGCGTACTACGTTTTCATACAAACGGTCGTTACCGTTGATGCTGACTTTATTGATGGTAGCCTGGCGACCTTCGTAGATACGCATTTCCAGGTCGATGGAGTCGCCCACGATGTTTACTTCCACCGGTTCGAGGCTGTAGAACAGATAACCGTTGTTGTAGTAGAGGTTGCCGATGGCATCGTCATCGGTCATTGTACGCTCTTCAAGTAACTTTTGGTTGTAGACATCACCCTTCTTCATCTGGAGGAGGAAGTTCAGTTGTTCGGAAGGATACAGTGTGTTACCTACCCAGGTTACATTGCGGAGATAGTATTTCTGTCCTTCCTCAATCTGCATGAAGATGTCTACCGTGCGGTCATCGTAGGGCTTGATACTGTCTGTCACGATGATGGCGTCACGATAACCCAGTTCGTTGTATTTGTCGATAATCAGCTGTTTGTCCGCTTCGTAGTTGTCCTCAATGAATTTCTTGGTGCGGAACAGATTGAGCAGCTTGCCCTTTTCGTTTGTTTTCTTCATCACACGCTTCAGCTTCTTGGTCGTGAGGGCCTCGTTGCCTACAATGGTGATTTGATGTACTTTCACTTTCTCCTTCTTGTCGATGTCGATGTTGACAATCACTTCATTCTTCTTTTCCGGATCATCACGTTGGGTGATGATTACATCTGCATTCTTGAAGCCCTTGTCGTCAAAATAGCGCTTTATCAAGGTCTTGGCGCGGTCCACTAGATTAGGTGTAATCTGACCGCCCTTTATCATGCCGATTCTGCTTTCCAGGTCTTCACGCTCTGACTTCTTCACACCGTTGTAGCGTATGTCGGAAACACGCGGACGCATGGTCAGATGAATGGTCAGCCAAATTTGGTCGCCTTCAATCTTGTCTGCTGTAATTTCCACGTCAGAGAACAGACCGTGGCGCCAGTAGCGCTTACAAGCTTGTGTAATCTCGTCACCCGGCACGGTGATAGTCTGCCCTTTGGATAGTCCGGACAATCCGACAATTACATAATCCTCATAGTTCTGGGCTCCTTCGACCTTAATGTCGGCTATTTCATACTTCTTGGGTGTTCCCGAATAGAGTATAACCGGCTTTTCGGTTTCATCGGTGTTGTTTACGTCCTGTGCTGCTGTTGTCAGTGCGCAGCCGAAAAGGCAGACAAACGTTACGAGTATGGAGAAAATACGATAGTGCATCTTTTTATTTACTATTTTACAATTTACTATTTACTATTTGTGTGTCCGGTGATTAATTGATTTGCTCGCTGGTCTTGCCGAACCTGCGTTCGCGTTTCTGATAGTCACATATGGCTTTGCGTAATTCTTCTTCACGGAAGTCGGGCCAATAGGTATCACAGAAATAAAGTTCCGAATAGGCGCATTGCCAGAGCATGTAGTTACTAAGGCGGAGCTCTCCTCCGGTACGTATCAGCAGGTCGGGGTCGGGCATGAAGTGGGTCGTCAGATGACGGGATATGAGCTCACTGTCGATTTGTTCGGGTTTCAGCTCACCTTTCTGTACCAGGTCGGCTATTTGCCGGGCAGCCTCCGTTATTTCCCAGCGGGAAGAGTAGCTCAATGCCAGCACCAGGCACATTCCCGTGTTGTGGGAGGTGTGTGCCACGCAAGTGTTGAGCCGTTGCTGTACGTTGGCAGGCAGTTTTTCAATATCTCCTATTACTCGGAAACTGATATTGTTCTTCATGAACGTCTCTTCCTCTATGGAGTCGAAGAGCAGCCCCATCAAGGCAGCTACCTCGTCCGACGGACGATTCCAGTTCTCGGTAGAGAACGTATATAAAGTAAGGTATCTGACTCCTAATTTAGCGGCTTCCTCTGCAATGACGTGCACAGTCTCTGCGCCGGCCTGATGTCCATAGCTGCGTTCGTGTCCACGCTGCTTGGCCCACCGTCCGTTACCGTCCATGATAATCGCCACGTGCTGGGGTATCCGGTTTAGATCGATTTCTTCCTTATATGACATCATTATTATTGTATTTCGAAGCCCAATCTGTTAAGACGTCCGCGCCATACTTCATTCTTGGTGCCGTTACCGCCGAATATCACCCAAATGAAGTCCCGTTTGTCTGCCGGGGCCACAGTTTTGTCTTTCGTCGGTTCCACTATAATGGAGTACGCGCCTTTTCCTTTGAATTCCTGGGGTAACAGGAATTTGGTTTCTGTCTTGCTCCATGCAATGCCGGTGATGGAGCTGTAGATAGCGTCAAGTTCCCCTCCAAAGCAATAGAACATGTCGCCATAGTACATGATGGCTGGGTTGTCCATGCCGGGACAATATGTGTCATACATGGTGTTAGCCAGGCTTGCCCAGCCTTTGCCGTCCAATGAGAACCAGGGTATTGTCTCTTGTTCGTTGGCCAGCGGCATTCCTGCCAGAACCACCTTCTCTACACCATTGCCGGTGTTGGTCTGGGTGGTGGATATGTTTTCGGTAGGGAATCCTGCCGGGACTTCCTCAAGGGTAAGGTTGTCAGCCGTGTTTTCCGCTTCCCAATTCTTTCCGTCTTTACAGATGTTGAAATATTGCTTTCCGTTGATTTCCACAATACCCGAGAGCCGGTCGGAGAAACCATTGATGAGGACTATGACATTGTCTCCCAATGTAGTGACTTCTGTCCAGGCGCCGCCGTTGGTAGAGCTGAATACTCTTTTGCTTTCTGTAACCATATAAAGCGCATTGTTATACTCTACGGCAGATGTCAGCTTTACGTCTGAGGGGAGGTTGCTGACATTGACTTTACTCCAGTTGTATTTATCGGGCGCAGTCGATGTCTTGTAAGCAGTACTGTTGGAAGTGTAGACAAATAGTTCGTCTCCCAGTACAACCGCTTTTTGCTGACCTAAATTGATGGTATTGGAGAATATATTCCCCCTTTTCTGCATGTCTGTCCATACGAGTGAGTCCGGGTCTTGCAGGTGTACATTAACTTTCAATTTATATTCGCGGACTGTAACACCGTCGGCGGCATGTGCTTTGAACAGCATGCCGGCATCGTTGTTCATGGCGGGTCTCAGATCCACGGAGTCCGACATGACGAATACCGTGTCGGTAGGCGAGCCTGAAGTTATCCAACCGGTAACGGTCATAGTATCAATCAGAATACGGTCAATGATGGTATCTGAACCTACGGGCAATGAATCTCTGTTATAGATGAGTCTATTGAGCTGGTCAATTGTAAATTTGTAATGTTTGCCATGTATGGTATCGATACCAAAAGCATGTATAGTAGCATCGGAGCTGAATTCATAATTGTCGTCAGAGTCAAGGCATGAACTTAGAGCAAATGACACAATAAGAAAACTCACAATTACTGATAGAAACTTTATTCTCATTTTGAAAGTTAGTGTTTATTTACAAGTTGCAAAAATAGGAACATTTTTTTCTATAAACAGCTTTACGGGGAAGTTTTATATAAAATTATAGATAATATCCCCCTTTTTCTCGATAAAAAAGCCCTGAAATGAGGCTATTGACTGTTTCTTGAGGCAGTATAATGGCGAAAACTCCTGCCGAAAGAATACTCTGTTGCAAATGGATATCCGTCACTGATTTCGGGTGCTTTGACGCCGGAATGAAGAAGGTGCGGAGCTTCTTCCACAAAGATTTCGTCCCACAATCCGGCATCAATGAAGGATTGGAGCGTTTGGCTGCCACCCTCTACCAAAAGGGATTGTAATCCGCGTGTATACAGCATTTCCATGATTTCGGGGAGTATATTCTGCCGGTAGTCGCTGACTGGCAGATATTCTACATTCGGTAGCGGAGCGTGCGGGATTTCTGTAAAAACGAGGGTCGGCACGCTACCGTCAAATAGGTGAAGGCTGGGGGATAGCTTTTGTTGCCGGTCCAGCACGATACGTACCGGTGAACGACCATACCAATGGCGGACATTCAGGCCGGGATTGTCCAGTTCAGCCGTACGGGTACCTACTAATATGGCACTGTGCTCTGCCCGTTTCTTGTGTACCAGCATCGAAGTCAGCGGGCTGGAGAGGATAACCGGTTTACCGTCCGTGCGGGAGTAATCGATATATCTGTCAGAAGATTCCGCCCATTTTAGGGTGATGTAGGGGCGTCGCAAAGTATGGAAAGTGATGAACCTGCGGATGAGCTGCCGACATTCTGTTTCCAGCACTCCGACAATAACTTCACGTCCGGCATCCTTCAGTTTCTGTATGCCCCGGCCCGCAACCTTAGAGAAAGGGTCCCGGCACCCGATGACGATGCGTGGAATCTGCTTCTCGATGATGAGGTCTGCACAAGGAGGAGTTTTGCCATAGTGCGAACACGGTTCCAGGCTGACATAGATGGTGGAACGTTTCAGCAGGGACGTGTCTTTCACGGAACGGATGGCGTTGACCTCAGCGTGGGCTTCTCCACAGCGCACATGGTATCCCTCGCCTATGATTTTCCCGTCACATACTATTACCGCTCCCACCATCGGGTTGGGTGCTGTATTGCAAAGTCCGTTTTGTGCCAGTTGGATGCATCGCAGCATATATTTCTCTTCTTCTGAATTCATATCCTTGCTTGTCTTTTGGTTGAATAATCAAAATTAATGATTACTTTTGCAGCCCGAATAAAACCGGACCCCGAATGAATGTAACCGTTTCACATATCCGCAGTGCTTTGCAGGAGTGCTATCCTCCCCGGGAGGCAGCCAATCTTTCCCGTATTGTCTGCTGTGAAATGTTAGGTCAGGGTAATATTGACTATTACCTGGGCAAAGATATGATTTTATCTCCAAACGATGAAAGGGAATTGGAAAGCATTCTTTCCCGTCTGTGTAATTTTGAGCCCATACAGTATGTGCAGGGTACTGCCCGTTTCCTGGGACGTACTTTTCGGGTGGCTCCGGGGGTGCTTATTCCCCGTCCCGAAACGGAAGAACTGGTGGAGAGGATGCTGGAGGAAGTCGCTCCGGCTTCCCGTATTCTCGACATTGGCACCGGAAGTGGGTGTATTGCCGTCACTTTGTCTAAGGAGTTGCCGGAAGCGGAAGTAACTGCTTGGGACATTTCCGAAGAAGCTCTTGCCATAGCCGGCGACAATAACCACCTTTTGCAGGCTTCCGTGCTATTTGTACAGCGTGATGTCCTGACGTATCAACCGGTTGAGGGTGAATGTTTTGATGTAATCGTCAGTAATCCGCCTTATGTTACGGAAATAGAAAAGCGGGATATGGAACCAAACGTCTTGAACTGGGAACCCTCACGGGCTTTGTTTGTTCCGGATAGCGACCCGCTCCGTTTCTATCGGCGTATAGGTGAACTGGGACGGAGCATGCTGACGGCCGGCGGCCGACTCTATTTTGAAATCAACCGGGCATTTGGAGAGGCTGTCGCTTCGATGCTTCGCAAGCAAGGCTATACGAATGTCCGTATCCGAAAAGATATTTCCGGCAACGACCGGTACGTAATTGCAGAACGATGATAGAAATAACTGAAACTGAAGCTTTGAACAGAGTGGCGGCATATTGCTCCACTGCCGAGCATTGCCGGGCGGAGATTGCGGAGAAACTGCAACGCTGGGGCATTGCCTATGATGCCATAGACCGTATCATCAACCGTCTGGAACAAGAGAAGTACATTGATGAAGAGCGCTTCTGCCGTGCTTTCATCAACGACAAATACCGTTTTGCCAAATGGGGCAAGATGAAGATAGGGCAGGCGCTCCAGTTGAAAAAGATATCTTCATCTGTCTATTGGCCCTATTTGAACGAGATTGATGAGGAGGAATACCACGCCGTCTTGCAGAAACTGCTGGCGGCAAAGCGTAAAAGCGTCCGTGCCGAAAGTGAGTATGAGTTGAATGGCAAACTGGTGCGTTTTGCCTTGAGCAGGGGGTTCGAAATGAAGGATATATGTCGTTGCATAGAGGTTTCTGAGGAAAATGACTACTCCGAATGAAAATTATCGGCTTTCTCTTTTTTATTCTCATTCTGTTTCCGTATTTTTGTGCCATATTTATCATATATAGATTAGTTTTGCTATGAAAACTTTAGAAAGATTGTTTGCAGAGAAGTTGCTGAAGATAAAAGCGATTAAACTACAACCGGCTAACCCGTTCACTTGGGCATCCGGATGGAAGTCTCCGTTTTATTGTGATAACCGCAAAACCCTTTCTTATCCTTCTCTCCGTAATTTCGTAAAGATTGAAATTACGCGTCTGATTTTGGAACGTTTCGGACAGGTGGATGCCATTGCCGGTGTGGCAACGGGAGCTATCCCGCAAGGTGCCTTGGTGGCCGATGCATTGAACTTGCCGTTTGTATATGTACGCTCCACTCCGAAAGACCATGGACTGGAGAATTTGATTGAAGGTGAACTTCGTCCCGGTATGAAGGTGGTAGTCGTGGAAGATTTGATTTCTACGGGTGGAAGCAGCTTAAAGGCTGTAGAAGCTATCCGCCGTGACGGATGTGAGGTCATCGGTATGGTGGCTGCCTATACTTATGGTTTCCCGGTTGCCGAAAAGGCTTTCAAGGATGCCAAGGTGCCTTTGGTGACGCTGACCAATTACGAGGCTGTGATGGAAGTGGCACTGCGTACGGGCTATATCGAGGAAGAAGATGTGGAGACTCTGAATGAATGGCGTAAAGACCCTGCACATTGGGAATCTGGTAAATAAGAACTTATTTGTAAAAATGTTAATATGGATAAAAGAGCCATTCGGATAGATTCTGTCCGGATAGTTCTTTTTTCTTTTTGAATACGATTGATTATGACGAAATTTGAGAGTGGAGTGAAAGTTGTACCGGCTTCACAAGAAGCTGTTTATGAAAAGCTTTCCGACCTGAGCAATCTGGAGAAGGTGAAAGACCGTTTGCCTGAAGACAAAGTGAAGAACTTGAGTTTTGATGCGGAGAGCATGACGATAGAGGTGGCTCCCGTAGGAAAGATTACGTTGCAGATTGTGGAGAAGGAACCTTGCAAGTGTATCAAGTTTGCAACAACCACTTCACCGCTGCCCTTCAATCTGTGGATACAGATTGTACCCGTCACCGAAACCGAATGTAAAATGAAACTGACCATCGGCATGGATATAAATCCGTTTATGAAGACCATGGTGCAGAAACCCTTGCAGGAAGGATTGGAGAAGATAGCAGATATGTTGGCGATGATACAATATTAATCACTAACCATTAATCATTAGAAACAACGTGGCTCAGAAACTTTGGGAAAAATCCGTTCAGGTAAATAAGGATATCGAACGCTTCACGGTAGGCCGTGACCGTGAAATGGACCTTTATTTGGCAAAGCACGATGTGCTGGGTTCCATGGCGCACATCACGATGCTCGAAAGCATTGGCTTGTTGACGAAGGAAGAACTGCGGCAATTGCTGGCCGAATTGAAGGAAATCTATGCGATGGCCGAGCGTGGAGAATTTGTGATAGAAGAGGGAGTGGAAGACGTTCACTCACAAGTGGAACTTATGCTGACGCGCAACTTGGGTGATATAGGTAAGAAAATACACAGCGGACGTTCGCGCAACGACCAGGTGTTGCTCGATTTGAAGCTCTTTACCCGTACAGAGATAAAGGAAGTGGCGGAAGCTGTGGAACAATTGTTCCATGTGCTGGTTATGCAGAGCGAACGCTACAAGGATGTACTGATGCCGGGTTATACACACTTCCAGATAGCCATGCCGTCTTCTTTCGGACTTTGGTTTGGGGCATACGCCGAGAGCCTGGTGGACGATATGATGTTCCTTCAGGCAGCTTTCAAGATGTGCAACCGCAATCCTTTGGGTTCTGCTGCGGGATACGGTTCCTCGTTCCCGCTGAACCGTACGATGACTACCCGTCTTTTGGGATTTGATTCCCTCAACTACAACGTAGTGTATGCCCAGATGGGGCGTGGCAAGATGGAGCGTAATGTAGCTTTCGCCCTTGCCAGTGTGGCCGGAACCATATCGAAATTGGCTTTTGACGCATGTATGTTCAACAGTCAGAACTTCGGTTTTGTGAAGCTGCCGGACGATTGCACTACCGGCTCCAGCATCATGCCTCACAAGAAGAACCCGGACGTCTTTGAACTGACGCGTGCCAAGTGCAACAAACTGCAATCCCTTCCCCAGCAGATTATGATGATAGCCAACAATCTTCCTTCCGGCTATTTCCGTGACTTGCAGATTATCAAAGAGGTCTTCCTGCCTGCTTTTCAGGAACTGAAAGACTGTCTGCAGATGACGACTTACATTATGAATGAAATCAAGGTGAACGAACATATTCTTGATGATGACAAGTATCTGCTTATTTTCAGTGTGGAGGAAGTCAACCGCTTGGCACGTGAAGGGATGCCTTTCCGCGATGCCTACAAGAAGGTGGGACTGGATATTGAAGCCGGAAACTTCTCGCACAGCAAAGAGGTGCATCATACCCATGAAGGCAGTATCGGAAACCTTTGCAACGATGAAGTCTCTGCCCTGATGCAGAAAGTGGTAGATGGTTTCAATTTTGAGACCATGCAAGCTGCAGAGAAAGAGTTGCTGGGCAGGTAAAAGGTTCTGCGGGTTCAAGTCCCGCTGCGAGTACTGTACTTTTATAAAAAAAAATTTGGCAGAAACGGGAAAACTGTTTATCTTTGCACCCGTTCTCCAAATGCGGAAATAGCTCAGTTGGTAGAGCATAACCTTGCCAAGGTTAGGGTCGCGAGTTCGAGTCTCGTTTTCCGCTCTTTCTTTGAAAGGATGCTCGAATGGTGGAATGGTAGACACGAAGGACTTAAAATCCTTTGGCCATTGCGGCTGTGCGGGTTCAAGTCCCGCTTCGAGTACTCGATTAAGCTCTGTGAATCATTGATTTGCAGAGCTTTTTCTTTATAAGCTCTTGATATGAAAGACCGTTTCTCTATAGCGAACAAAGTGTTTCCCTTAATAGAACAAGTTGTTTCATTATGGCGAACACTTTGTTTCCCTTAACAAAACATTTCGTTTCATCATATGAAAACAAACTGTTTTTCCTTATTGGAACAAACTGTTTCTCTATACTTGAACAAAGTGTTCATCGCTGTGAACTAACAAACTAACTATAATACTATAGTAGATGATATGCGCGTGGCACTTACTAATATGTGCTTGCAGATGAAATAAAAGAATCTATATAAATAGCCTCCTCTTTATTGTTCAGAACAGCTTGGGGCGTTTGTTATTGAACCGATAGCCGATACCCAACATCAGATAATTGGGCTCATGAAATTCCCGGAGGTTATATCCTATATGGAGATACGAATTGCGTGTTACGTCTATTTTCAGGGCAAGAATCTGATAGAAAGACTTCATGTCACCGCCGCCGTGCAGAACATTGGCTCCCAGACCGATACCTACCGTGAAGTAAGGCATGACAAATTCTCCGCGGGCGGATAAGCCCAATGCCATCTGCTTCTTGGCGGGCGGAGTATAGAAGCCGTTCTCTTCCTCGTACGATTCTTTCATGTTCGCACTGTGGTCGTATACGCCGTCCAACGCCACACCGGCGCGGAATTTATAGCCGAAGTTGTACATGGGTGCAAAGCTGAAACCGAACACGTTGTAAGTGCCGGGTGCGGGTACCTGGCCACTACTGCCCTCATGGGCCACTGCTTTCTTTCGCCAGGAGCCGAACAAAGTCAAGTCGTAGCTGACGTGGCGGGGGAATGGAGGAACAATAGGGCGTTGCCATGATTGGGCGAGTTCATCCGCTCTGCGGTTAAAGTTATATACCAGTCCCACTTTGCAGTCCACCGTGTTCAGACCGGAGTTGGGATATTGGGTGTTTCCGTTGGAAAAGTGGCTTCCGGTAGCTCCTATCATCAGGTCGAACTTGGGGGAGAGTGCCCACTTTAAGTAGAGGTTCACATTGAGATAGGCATTCACTTTCGAGCCGATAATCTGGTTCTCCGGGTTGTCGTATTCATCGTAGGGTTTCCAGCCGAACGATGCGCCGAAGTTCCATTCATAGTTCAAGGATATGCGGGGGCTGAATTGGGCGATGCGTCCCCCTTGAAACAGATAGACCGCCAGCGGGTTGCCCAGCTCTTCCGGATTGCCGAAGTTGAAATAGCCGACTCCAATCCCTTGATAGGCTCCTATATAAGCCTGGTCGGCAACGGTGTGGGGACGGAGCTGGAAGGAGTATTTCAGATGGCCGGCATAGGCATTTTTCATGGGCTTGTATTGGTGGTTGGAGTACTCCAGAAAAGGGTTGGTCTGAAAAATATAGCCAGCACGCCCTTCTACGCCTAATCTGTGGATGAAGCGCTGTGAGAAAGGGAGTGTATCCCGTTTGTATTCCGAATGACTATCGGATGTCCATTGTTGGGCGTATATTGTATCAGACAAGAAAAGTACCGCTCCTAAGAAAGCCAGTATTTTCCATATCTGCATTCTATTTTTCATATGCCGTGTCGGTCTTTCTTGTTTATAAATGTTCCAAGTGAAGTTTAATTTCGTGCAAATATAGTTTTTTTATCCTTTTGACATTCACAATGAGACAACTATTTGTAAAAAGAGGGGGTAAAACAGAAATCGTCAATAGAATGGCCGACTTCGGTTTTATCCCCTCCTTATTCATTCACCCGGATGTTGTCTTATGATTCAGATGCTGGGTGGCGAGTATTATTTCCGGTCGTTCTCCCGGATTTCCACACGGCGGATTTTCCCGCTGATGGTTTTGGGGAGCTCATCAACAAATTCGATGACACGCGGGTATTTGTAGGGAGCCGTCACTTTCTTCACATGGTTCTGCAACTCCTTGACAAGCTCTTCTCCGGTGCGTGCCTTGTACTCTTTTGCCAACACAATCGTAGCTTTTACCACTTGACCGCGGATTTCATCGGGCACACCGGTAATGGCACATTCCACTACGGCTGGGTGGGTCATCAATGCACTTTCCACTTCGAACGGGCCGATGCGGTAACCGCTACTTTTGATAACGTCGTCGGCGCGGCCCACGAACCAGAGGTAGCCGTCTTCGTCCTTCCAGGCTACGTCTCCCGTGTAGTAAATGCCGTTGTTCCATGCCTCGTGGGTACGGTTGGCATCGCGGTAGTATTCCTTGAACAATCCCAGCGGTTTGCCTTTGTCGGTACGGATTACAATCTGTCCCTGCTCACCGGCTTCCACGGAACGTCCTTCGTGGTCTATCAGGTCTACGTCGTATTGCGGATTGGGCAATCCCATGCTGCCGGGTTTCGGTTCCATCCACGGCATAGTGGCGATGGTAAGGGTTGTTTCTGTTTGTCCGAAACCTTCCATCAGTTTGATAC
>OGMA01000833.1_pt1 | contig 11479 bp, 5 predicted proteins | sample 1573021 | NCBI WGS metagenome assembly OGMA01 (sample SAMEA2581905, study PRJEB24529) | metagenome | biome: Human gut stool | place: China | collected 2011 | reverse complement strand
GTGTTGTAAATGGTAAGTTGATGTTCCATAACATTTTATATTTGTTTTATTGGAACTGCAAAGTTAGTATAAAATCTGAATATGCGCTCTATCTTTGATGAGTTGATTTTAGCTCTTGAGCTGTTTTACTGGTAATATTATTAGTTTCCCGGTATGAAACTAAAAGTTTCACACCGGGGAACCAATGGTTTCATTACGGGAAACCAAAGGTTTCTCACCGAGAAACTAAAATTTTGTCGGCATGAAAGTAAATGTTTGGTTATTGTTGACTGCAAAACTTATCAATAGCTTCTGCTACACCGTCTTCTTCGTTGCTTAGAGTGATGTAATTTGCTGCTTTTTTTACAGGTTCTTGTGCATTTCCCATAGCAATTCCCAGTCCTGCAAACTTAATCATGGATAAGTCATTATAGCCATCTCCCATTGCTATGACTTCTTCTCGTGCTACTCCTATTTCTTTCAATAAGACAGCAAGAGAAAGAGCTTTGTCAATTCCTTGCGGAACTAATTCGAGGAAATAGGGTTCTGAACGGAAAACGTTAATATGTCCTTGTAGCCGGAGACTAAGTTCTGCTTCAAGCGGAATGAGTTTATCTGCGTCTCCCACGATGAGGCATTTGGCTACAGGAAGCGTGATCTCTGTGAGGAAGTCGTTTGTTTCCCGTACTGCCATTTTATTGAGAAAGGCCTCTTTCTGTACGTATGGGTCTTGAGAGTTTTCTGTTATTATATCTGCTCCGTCATAGGTTAATATACTTAGTTGGTGGGTACGGGCACATTCATAGAGCATCGGAACAACTTCATTAGGTAACACATTTTCATATACCATCTCTTTTGTTTCCCAATTGATAATTTCACCTCCGTTATAGGAGAGGATGAAACCTCCGAATTCATTCATCCGTAATTCGTTGGCTAATGGTACAATACCATAAGTAGGTCGTCCGGAAGCTAATACGAGTCGTATTCCTTGCTCTTGTATACGTATTAGAGTTTCCCTGTTGCGGGGAGTGATTTCTTTTTTAGAATTGGTGAGTGTGCCGTCAAGGTCGAGCACGATAAGTTTGTATTTCATGTAGCGTTGTTTTGGGTGCAAAGATAGATTAAAAAAGTTTTTCCGCAAGGTGGTGGGGGAAAAGATGTGGCTTTAGCTAAGCCAGCCATCGTTTGTTCAACTTGGCAGATGTTTTTGTAAAGTATTGAATATTAATAAAGGAGCTTCAGATCTGAGTCGTCGTGCTGTCATGCATCAGATGCAGGGACTTTCTTTTTGAACCAGACTCGTATTTTTCGGATGTAGTAGCTTCTCCTGTTTCTGATTTCTTGATTGATGATATGACATTTAGATAAATAAAAGCCGCATAACTTTCGTTATGCGGCTTTTATTATTAAACTGGTAAAAGAGTTTTATTCAATTGTTGCTCCATAACCAGCTACATCGCTAGCTAATGTAAATATACCATTTACATAATCATATTGAGTAATAGGAGCTGTTGCGTGCTTGGTTATGTTATTACCGCTTGTTGGTTCTTTAACTAAAGAACTTGTATGATAATAATTCCAATTTTTGGTTAAGCCATATACGATATTGTCGGTTACATCTATTTGAGGTGTGCAACTTTCTAAGAAAGAATAATAGTAGGAACCGAATTCTGCTTCCGGACTTACGTCAAAGATATTCTTGCTTATAGTCAATGATGTTCCTTTTTGATATCTGAAGAATATATTGCTACCTATCATGTTGACAAAAGTATTATTTATAATTTCGGCAGAAAGTACACCATCTGATAAAGGTATATTACCAGTAGCCCAGTTTAATATTTGCACGCCTTCTTGAGGTGTCTGGCTATACACTATATTGTTCTTGAAGTTGAAAGTTTTATAATCTCCTAAATTGAAGCCTTTATATATATTTATCAAGGCAATTTTGATAGCATTAACTTCAATACGAGTGTCTTGAACAGAGATGTTGTCTATACCAAAGTAAGTCTTTTGTGCTGCATCGTAATAAATTGGTTTCAAGACATTCGCAATCAGACAGTTGTCAATGCAGATGTCAGTAAAGTCTCCCTTGCTGATAACGCCTGCATTATTTATAAAATAACCAGCATTGCTACCTCCATTGAGATCACTTAAATCTATTTTTATATTCTTAAAAAGTAGCTTTCCTTTGCATGATTTCCAGCAATTAATAGGACGAAGTGTTACTTGCTCGTCATCATATCGACCGATGATAATAACATCATTGCTGATTGATTTTACTCCGGTTGTGGTAAAATTGTGTGCTGTACCTGTGAGGAACAGTATAACAGGTTTACTCATTGTAGCACTAAAGTAAGTGTCAAGTGCCACATCGGCATCTGTTGCATCCAATATTTGTATGTCAGCATCTGAATAAATTTGGTTGTTGATGGTGATGCCGCCGATAGTAATGTCTTTACCATGATCAAAATCGGCTTTATAATCCGTACGATTCTTAATACTAACCTGAATCTTTGCAATCATAGCATACTTTCCACTTGTTGCCAATATCGCAATATCAGTACTGTTATCAGCTGTTGCACGAGTCATCATCTTTGCGCTTGATGCAGGGGCAGTAACAATCAATACATTTTCTTTTCCAGCTTCCTTAGAGAATTTAGCACTCCATCCTTCTGGAGCAGTAATCATTGTATTTTTTACTCCTCTCATGGTCATGGTAAATTCTTTCGTTTCACCTGCAGAAAACTCTTGTATTTGTTCTAAATCTTCAGCCGCAAAACTACATTCAAAGTCGCTGATGATAGGGATACGTATGGTTGGAGCATCCTCACCTGCAAGTACTAAGACCAGTTCGTTGTTTTCTACTGTTACACTCTTGAAGTTTTTGTCTTCTGCCGGAGCGGAACCGTCACCAGTTGCGCTGACTTTGTCAGTAGTTCCTTCTTTGTATATATATTCATAGTTTTTTCCTTCATCATAGCTAACCTGCCAGTAGCCTTCACTATCTACATTAAATGTAGGAGTCTTGCCACTCTCTCCATTAGCTTTCACAGGTTGTCCGTTTACAGTCAGACGCTCCGGAGTTTCATTTTTGTTGTAAAGAACAGTCCAGTAGCCTTCTGAATCGATACCGATAATAGGGCATAACAGGTTATTATCGTTTTTCATATATAGATTTACTGTTTTTCCATTGCTCAAAGTGAGTGTGTAGGAATCAGACTTTTCCTCTATATTAGTAATAAATGTTCCTTCATTATAAAGTTCGCGAAGAGCTTCTGTGTTACTATTTATATCACGTACTTGTGTCTCGAGTGCGGTAACGCGCTTTTTCAGTGCGTCTACATCATCTTCCAAATCGTCAATGTTGGTACATGCTACCAGGCATACAGCCAATAACATGAACATACTCCATACTTTTTTCATGATTATATTGTTTTAAAGTTATTATTTTAAAGAGGATAGCCAGGAAGGAACATATCCCAAACGTTTACGTAATTGAGCCTCATAGAGTGAATATGGTTCCACAGCAGTTCCGTTACTTTCGAGTCGCTTCATTTGAGTAGCATCAAAATCTAAAGGACTTCCGTGGAAACCGACAATGATAGGAGGCATAAATTTCCACCAAAAGCCGTTACTATCCCACCAGGTAAATTTACCTTCTGTATCGATGTCCTGATCTGTTTGTACATTTGTTGCATAGAAATTCCATATTGTCAGATTCTCCATGTGATTTGGCATTTGAGCAGAGTCTCCTCCTTGTCTCCAATGCATGAAACCGCCAGTACAGCAGTCAATTAATGTTGCACGTGGCTGTGTGGCATGTGATTCAAAGCAAGAATCATCTCCCCATTTCACATTCCATATTACAGCACCCATGCTTTGCTTTGAAACACCGCAAGCGTGATATTGACCAACGTTTGTTTTATATTCCATCAATGTGCTTTGACCTTCTCCTTTTCTAAGTGTGTAGCCATTGCTGCTTTCAGTTACTTTTCCAATAAAGATACGGGAAGAAGCTTGCGAGCGGATAGAAGCATGTCCACGATTACCACCAATAGTGATGTCATAAGCAGAACAATTGGCAGAACTTGTGATTGACATGGCTTCACTAACACTTTCAAAATTAACCCGGCGCATCCATGAATTGGTCAGACGTACAAAATCGATAAGCTTAAAACCACCGTCATCTATGTCAGAGCCGTGATGAATAAACTTCTCTTTGGCATGTCCTTTAAATGTAAGGTCTTCTACGCCAACATTGGCATAATTGGCGAATTTATGTACATTCCATCCCCAATCTTTATTAATAGCATGCATGATGGGTTCTTTAAAGGTAATACTGTTACCACTAATCTTTTCAATCTGATGGTATTCGAATATTTGAATACCATTTGTTTTGATATTGGGAGTAATGCCTTGTTGTACCTTAATATCTTGCCATTGATAAGGCGATAGTTCGGAATTAATAACATCATTATCCGTGTTTCCCAACTTGGGGGTTCCCAGTACGAGACATACCCAACTGCCCGCACTTACTCCTGTTAAACTGGCCGTTATGGTTTTGCTGCCTATGGGAGCGTCTTCAGTGATAGCACCAATTGATTCTCCTAATCCTGTATTATGTTTGAACTCCATCATAACAGGAGCATTCCACATTTCCTCAGTAGGTTTGGGAGAATTATTTGCAGCAGTCATTTCGAGTGTTGTTTTGTTTCTTCCGGCTCCTTTTAAAACAATATCACTCATCGATATACGAATCCTGCGATCCTTAGAATCCTCATCTTGTAGAATATAATTCCCTTCTGGGAAGTAGATAATAGCTTTAGCGTTTTCCTTAATATATCGATCTGTCATATTATTGAGATCTTCTTGCTTTGTTTCTCTTGCTATTTTTTCCAGTACCTTCATGAAAGCTGCTCTGTCAGATTTGCCGTCGTTGGGGATAGCCCCATATTGGGGATCTGTAACATCGTATACTTTATATCCTTGTGCTATTAATGTTTCTATTTCAGGAGGAGCTATTTCACCATGTTTATATCCGGCGTATGAAAAGTCCAATAATACATTTTGTTGATCTGCGTTTACAAATTGTTGCCAGGCTTTTGCTCCGGTTTCATTGGAAAGTTGTTTCACTTCAATAGAAACAATACGGATATAATTCTTTGATGAAGTAAGTACAATCTTAATTGTTTCTTCTACGTCTTTTACAACAGTTGCTTGTGGTGTGATAGTTAATAAGTTCTCGGATAAAAGAACATCCCATCCTTTAGGAGCTTGTATTGCAGCTTGTTGCACGTCATTCTGTTCTACTTTATACTCTTTATGGCTTTCATTGGGGGCAAAAACTTGCACAGCTTGTTCACTTTCAGCGTCATTGAGACCATAAATGATCAGTCCGAAGCTGTCGTCTACTGGGAAAGTATATGTTTTTTCACCATCAGCCAGGGTGAATGAGAAAGTATGGTTTGCTTCATTATATTCTACCTTGCTGAATATGCTGGTTCCTCCCTGACTTCCACCTTCGGCCTTAGTTCCTAAGCTTGTATATGTTTGTCCATTATCGTAGCTCACTTGCCAATATCCACTGGAAGATACGCTGATTAATGGAGTTGCCACCACATTGCCTTCTCCATCACGGGGCCAGGCTGATATTTTCTCTCCATCGGCTCCTGGCAGATATTTGAAATCTGTATCATTACTTGTTTTATATATCCAGTAGCCTTCTTCGTCTACGGAAAATTCAGGGACAGACGCTTGTACTGCTTCACTCTCCATGACTTTAATGCTTGTTCCGTCACTAAGTTCCAGCAAATATCCTAAGCCATCTTTAGTCGGAGTAATTCCGATAATGATTTTGTTTTTTTGCATAAGGGCTTGCAGACTGGCAAATGAAGTATTCAGTCCTTCCGTTGCTTTTTCCAAAGCAGCGACACGGTCTTTCAGAGAATTGATGTCTGCTTCCAGGTCGTCTGTTTTTTGGCATGATTGCATGATTGCCAACATGCTGCAAATACCAAATAGTAATAGGTAGGTAATGCTCCTGTTTTTCATACATTTATTATTTCGGGTTATTTATAATTTTCACAATGGCAAAGATAACCGGATAAAATAAGAGTATATGGATAAAAAAATTCAGGAATACGATGAAATAATACATTTTACACACCTCTGTGATAGATTGAGGCTTTATGTATTATTAGAGCAGGTCTACCCATTGCTCATTGCTTAATATAGGCAATGACTCACTGTCGGCAACAAATGTTTCCGCCAGTTTTCGTTTCTCATCTTGCAGATGCAGAATCTTTTCCTCAATGCTGTTTTGTGTAATGAAGCGATAGGCAATCACCTGCTTATCCTGACCGATACGATGGGCACGGGCGATGGCTTGCGATTCGGCGGCAGGATTCCACCAGGGATCTATGATAAATACATAGTCGGCTTGTGTAAGATTGAGTCCCACACCCCCTGCTTTTAGTGAAATAAGGAATGCCTGAACATCTTTTTGCTCGGTGAAATGGGCGATTTCGGAAGGCCGGTTGTTGGTTGCTCCTGTTAATAGGGCATATTTCCAGCCTCGTTCTCGGAAAGCTTCAGCCAAGACCTCCAGATGTTTGACGAATGAAGAGAAAATTAGGACTTTGTGTCCTTCGCTTTGTAATGTATCGAATGTTTCGATTATCTGTGCGGTTTTTCCGGATGTTCCGGTATAATCAGGAAGAATGAGTTGCGGATGACAAGAGAGTTGTCGTAAACGCAAAATGCCATTTAGTACACTAAACGAATGGAGCCTGTTCGTACTTTGAGAGTGCTGGAGAAGTATGTTTCGCAGGCTGTTTTTCTCCTGTTCGTAACACGTGTTCTGCTCTTCAGTCATGTCGCAGTAGATTGTTTCTTCGGTAAGTTCAGGAAGTTCCGGAGCTACCTCTTTCTTGCTTCTGCGGAGGATGAATGGGGCAGTCAGTTGTTGCAACTGCACTCGTACGCGTTCGTTTCCCTGGCGAATCGGCATTATGAACTGCTTTTGGAAAGCACTTTCCGTGCCCAGTAAGTCCGGTTGTATAAAATGAAATTGAGCCCACAGGTCCTTTAATGAGTTCTCGATAGGAGTACCTGTCAGTGCGAGTCGGTGTTTGCTTTGCAGTTGAATTGCCGACCGGAAGGTGAGCGATTCGCTATTCTTGATATTCTGGCTTTCATCGAGCACGACATATTCGAAACGGTAGGAAGAGAGTATATCAATGTTATTTCTCATCATGCCATACGTAGTAAAGATCAAGTGAAAATGACCGAAGAATTTTTCCGGACGTTTCTTGTCTATAGCCACGGTGTTGTTGTATTCCATCATTGAGAGCCCTGTAAAGCGCTTGGCTTCCCGTCGCCAGTTGTGAAGTAGCGATGTGGGGACTACAATTAGGGTAGCGGGTTGTTTGGGAGCGGATGGCTTATATATGTACTGTAGCAGGGTAAGAGTCTGAAGAGTCTTCCCGAGTCCCATGTCATCTGCCAGGCATCCGCCAAATCCTTGTTTATGGAGGTGTACCATCCACGAGAATCCTTTCTGCTGATAGGGGCGTAACGTTGCTTTAAGCGTTCTTGGTACGGCAACGTTATGTATTTGCTGCTTCGCGGGGAATTTTTTCACTCCATCCTCACCCAAAGCTGTCTGTACGGCACCTATAAATGCATGTTTCAACCGAATTCCTTTTTCTGTTTGTACTCCCATCTCCAGTAAGTTCGCATATTTGCTGAACCACTCTTCAGGCAGGAGAATCATACGCCCGTCAGGTAGCAGATATTCCCGCTTTTCTTCGAGGATATGTTTGCGGAAACGTGAAAAAGGAATGCGCAGATTACCGATAACAACAGTGATGTGCAGTTCGAACCAGTCAACCTCATCGTCGCAGCTTTGCTCGATGCGTATCTCATCCAGACAATATAATGCATTCCCTACATTACTGGTAAGGTGAAAGGATTGCTGCAACATCTCCCGATGATTGTTGATCCATTCGACAATTGTCTTTTCCGGAGCTTTGGCGGATAGTTGGAAGTGTGTGGCATTGAGTTGTTGCAGACCGGCATTCGTTAAGAGTTGGACTGCTTGTTCTTCCACTGTAATATTACGCGGGAAAAAGCCGATTTCACCGGATGTTTTCCGATAAATGATTTTCTTCATTTCATTAGCACTATCTGGTGCAAATGTCTGGTCTCCATAGCGGAAGACAAGTTGCAATGCTTGTCCGTTGTATGTGGCATCTTCGAATGAGAGAACAGCTTCACAGGCACATTCTTCTTCAGTAATATTCAAACCGTGAGTCTCGATATCGTGATAACGTGCAATTGGAATAACGATGTTGTCTATGTATTTCTCAATCTGCAAAGCGTCTACGCTAATCGATCTTTTCTTTGTGAAAGGTAAGATACGTGCGCTTTCAATGTGCGGAAAGAAATATAACTCCATTCCCAATAATAGAGTGGCCGGCGAGGAGGTCAGTACAACTACCGGTTTTAACTCACTCAAAGAGAACGGTTGCCCTTCATAATAACACTGCAACTGATAACGGAACGTTTTACTGTCAACATGAAACGTTACGCGAATTTCTACGTCGTGAGGGTTGATATGATAAATATGATGGGCGTATAAGATTTTGCTACCGGCTTGTTTCTGATAAAAAGGCAGTCCATTTTCCCGTATCAACGCCAGCATCTCCAACAGCTTCTTTTCGATGAACGGGCGAATATTATTTTTAATTCGTTCCGGATCTTCGGATAGCTTATGTAGAAAGCGTGATACTGTTTTTTCACGGGAGTAGAGGCCCATCAGATACTTTTCTGTATAGTATGAAGCGATATCGATAGCTTGTCTTTCCGCTTCGCTCATTATGCTCATAGCTTCCGGAGAGGCGTGAAACGCTTGCTCCACTAATTGCAAGGTGCCATCGTTCAGCCTTTCCGCAATATACGGAATCAGCAATATGCCGAGTATCGGATGCTCTGTGAAAACGATTATAACTTGTCCGTTAGTTGGTCTCTCTTTCATTCTCTTTTAGACTTTAACAAACAAAGATACGGGAAAATACTTAATTTTGCAGCATGATGGAGGAAAACAAACGAGTATTGCTTGGAATGAGTGGCGGTACAGATAGCTCTGTTGCTGCTATGCGATTGCTGGAAGCCGGTTATGAAGTAATCGGGGTAACCTTCCGTTTTTATGAATTGAATGGTTCGACAGAATACTTGGAAGATGCCCGTAATTTGGCAGAACGTTTAGGAATACGGCATATAACATACGATGCCCGTGAGATATTTGCCCGGCAGATTATTGAATATTTTGTGCAGGAATACCTGGCAGGACGTACTCCGGTCCCCTGTACCTTGTGCAATAATTATCTGAAATGGCCTTTGCTTGCTAAGATTGCCGATGAAATGGGAATTTTTTATATTGCTACCGGACACTATGCGCAGAATATACAACTAAATGAAACCTTTTATATAACGTACGCCGCCGATTCGGATAAGGATCAAACCTTCTTCTTATGGGGATTGAAACAGGATATTCTTAATAGGATGCTGTTGCCGATGGGCGATATTACGAAAGCTGAAGCCCGTGCCTGGGCTGCTGAACATGGTTTTCGAAAGGTGGCAACCAAAAAGGATAGTATTGGTGTCTGTTTTTGCCCGATGGACTATCGGACCTTTTTAAAAGACTGGTTGGTCAGAAATGGTCAGATGTCGGTCAGTAATAGTGAGGCATCAATCAACAATAGTCAGACATCGGGCAGCGATAAACAGACCTGGTCTGACAGAATCAGAAGAGGAAGATTTGTCGATGAAAAGGGAAATTTTATTGCCTGGCATGAAGGCTATCCCTTTTATACTATTGGGCAGAGACGCGGTTTGGGCATTCATCTGAATCGTCCTGTATTTGTGAAAGAGATTGATCCTGAAAAGAATGAAGTGGTATTGGCTTCTCTTTCATCGTTGGAAAAAACAGAAATGTGGTTGAAAGATTGGAATCTTGTAAATCAGGAGCGTACTTTAGGACGCTCTGACATAATTGTGAAGATACGCTATCGCAAGCAGGAAAACCATGGTACGATTACCGTCACATCGGATCATTTACTGCACGTGCAGCTCCATGAACCATTAACAGCCATTGCTCCCGGACAGGCTGCTGCATTCTATGGAGACGGATTACTACTAGGAGGAGGAATCATAGTTAACGCCCGGTAATCTTATATATTGGGAAGATGAACGCTCTGACGCAAGTTTTTTAAAACAAAACTTAGCTTGCTAATCGACATAACTAAGGCACGGATTACACGAATAAACAAGGAAAGAGAATAAACTTATCCATGTAATTCGTGTAATCCGTGCCTGGAAGAAATCGGAGAGTTGTTTTGACGCTTTCTCCTTATACAAGTAATCTCTGCAATAGAGAATACTTGTGGCAGTTATGTTTTGGTTTTTGGTTATTCTTCCGGATGAGCGCTATTATTCAGCACCAGCATTGCTTCTATATATTCGCGTGTATTGCTTAATCTGGGTACTTTGTGTTGTCCTCCCAGTTTTCCTTTCTGTGCCAGCCAGTCATGGAACAATCCCTGACGGGCAACGATCACTTCCAATGGTTGCAAAGCAATATCTTTCCATCGTTTGGCCTCATAGTCAGAGTTAACCTCTTTCAGCGTAGCGTCAAGTATCGCGGCGAACTTTTCTACGGAATCCGGCATTTTGGCAAATTCTATCAGCCACTGGTGCCTGCATTTTGCGTTCTCATCCATAAACACCGGCGCCGCAGAGTATTCGCAAATTTGTGCTCCGGTTTCGGCGCAAGCCTTTGCCAATCCTTTTTCAGCATTATCGACAATCAGCTCTTCACCAAATGCATTGATGAAATGCTTCGTTCTTCCCGTGATGACAAACTTATAGGGATTCTTGCTGGTAAACTTCACAGTATCACCAATCATGTATCTCCACAGACCACAGGAAGTAGAAATAACCATTGCATAGTTCTTGTTGAGCTCGACTTCTTCAAGACAATAAGCCCGTGGATTTTCTTTTCCCACTTCCTCCAACGGAACAAATTCGTAGAAAATTCCATAGTCGATCATTAATAACATGGCAGGATCGGAAAGGTCGTTCTGGGTTCCGAAATATCCTTCCGAAGCATTGTAGGTCTCTACATAATGCATTTTAGGTGTTGTAATCACCTGTTTATATTGCTCACGATACGGTGTGAAAGCCACTCCGCCATGGAAGAAAACTTCCAGATTGGGCCATACTTCTTCCAGTGCCTGCTTTCCTGTCTTTTCAAGGATACGTTTGATAAGTACCAGCATCCACGACGGCACACCGGATAGGCTTGTCACATTTACCGGAATAGTGCTGTTGGCGATTGCTTCTATCTTGGTTTCCCATTCGCTCATCAATGCAATTTTCTTGCTTGGTACACGAATGAAATTGATAAGCGGATTCACATTCTGAATCAGAATAGCGGATA
>OGMA01000814.1_pt1 | contig 11714 bp, 8 predicted proteins | sample 1573021 | NCBI WGS metagenome assembly OGMA01 (sample SAMEA2581905, study PRJEB24529) | metagenome | biome: Human gut stool | place: China | collected 2011 | reverse complement strand
ACAGCAAGAACAACATTCTTGCACAGGCAGGTCAGTCTATGCTTGCACAGGCTAACCAGTCTACACAGGGTGTTCTTTCTCTGTTACAGTAATTACAGATACCATAAGACAAACAACAAAAAGTCTGACCGCATCAGCGGCCAGATTTTTTGTTGTTGTGCGCCTAGCGGCGCACGTTTCTAATGGGTTAAAGTCCCGAATCCGCCCGGTAGTGGGAAGGATATAGCCGAAGGTAAGGGTGTCCATCGTGAGATGGAATTTATTCGGAATGAACAGTAATATATTTTTGTTTTCGACTGTTTGGCTTATCTGGAATAGTCATTTTAAGCTGACCACTTGCCAGTAGAGGATTCAAATATTTTCTTGTAAAATAAGTGAGATTTCGATAACCAATAAACGAGCAAATTTCTTGTTTGCTTTTTTCTGTTATACAAAAATCCAAGACTGCGTGTAGGATGTCCTGTGATTTATCTTGATCACTAACTTGGTCACAATCTTGGTCACTGACTAAGTCTTTCTGACTAAGATGGTAATTCACATTTTTCAAAATGACTCTGAAATCTGTCGCTGTTGAGGAAAATTCGGGCTTATATGCCTCTGTGTATCCAGGCAGCTTTTCGGTTTCACTGACGATTTTGCGTAGGCCACTTCCACGGCGTTCCATGTATTTCATGCGGTGGAACAGGTCAGCAATCACAGGGTTTCGTCGCATGGAACGGATACTGTAAATATCGTATTCCTGAATTGAGCCGCCGCCAAACATACCGCCTGGAGATGTGATTTCCACCCGATCATCAAACATATCAATATGGATTTCGCTGCCAAGCACAATATAATCACGATGGATAAGCGCATTGACAAGAGCCTCTGTCACAGCTCGTTCAGCATAATCCGGCTTGTCTACCCGATACTGAGCTTCTTTGACAAAACGGACTTTGGAATTATTGCGAATAAATTCACTGCCGCTTTTCAGTAAATAAATCAAATTCCCCTCGTATTCCTTATCGTCCAGCGCATCATCAAAGATAGAGCCTTTTTCCAAGCCATTCCACCGGGTACAGAACATACGGGAGTTATAAACTGTGTGCTGATCGGTCATGAGCTTTCCGGCATTGGTCAGGAATCCATTTTTGTCAGCCAAACCGAAGGAGACATAATCGGATGGCTCAAAGCGGAGACCAGTCCGTTCCAGATAGGTTGCTTCCAGAAGTGTAAAGCTGTAATCCTTTTTTACCGCGTCTGTTGTTAGGGTATCAAAGGACTGATTGGTTCCCTTTAAGATCAATTCATTTACAATGTAATCCGGGGCAATTACGCTTTCATTTCCAACACGGATATATGCTTCCATCACGCCGTCTGCCTTGTAATAATAAGGGGTGCTGCGGCCGGGAGAAACCTCCAGAGCTAATAGATTTTTACCATCTTCCTGTAATGGTTTTAAGATAAACTGAGGTAATGGTGTGATTCGTTCTTTGATTAAGCGGCTGATCGCCTCAGCATCCTTTTGAACATCGGACAAGCCGATAGGTTTCCGGTCATCAGAGATTCCGAAAAACAGAGTTCCGCCGATTCCATTAGAAAAGGAACTAACACTTTTTAACCAGCTTTTGGGTTTCTTTATATTATACCCATAAGGAGAGTTTATTTCAACGATAGGCACAAAGAGTTCAGAGAAAATATTTTGAGAGGATGGCGGTTAGACACCGCCTCCTGCTCGTTGGGTATCCCCACATAAAACAGGTTGCTTTTGCAGGGCTATGTATGCAATAATATCATTATCTATCCAAAGGACAGATAATGATATTATTAAGTTCAGAAACATGACACAGGTCAAAATGACAATATAGGTAATTGCAAAACTTATAGAAAACATAATTAAATTGTGGAAAATAAGATAAAATGAAATATCCACTTGTCAAACATGGCAAATTCATGTAATGTAGTAATTGCGATGAATTTTCACGAATAAAATCCGTCATATTTTTGAAATGAAATACTAAAAATTGAATTTATGATCTCAAATATTGCAAGTTTTGAAATCAGAATATTCAAAATAGTCAAGTGTACGCAGTACACGGACAAAAAGAAAGGCTTTTCGTATGGATTTATTTGATTATATGAGAGAACAGAACAGAGAAAAGGAGTCGCCGTTAGCTTCCAGACTTCGTCCAGCGACGCTGGATGAGATGGTAGGGCAGCAGCATATCATCGGAAAAGACAAGCTGCTTTACCGTGCGATCAAGGCTGACAAGTTAAGTTCCATTATTTTATATGGACCGCCGGGAACCGGGAAAACGACTTTGGCAAAGGTCATTGCCAATACCACAAGTGCTGAGTTCCTTCAGATCAATGCAACTTCCGCCGGGAAAAAAGACATGGAGGATGTCATTGCGCAGGCGAAGAACAATCAAGGCATGTACGGAAAAAAGACGATCCTGTTTATCGATGAGATCCACCGGTTCAACAAGGGACAGCAGGACTATCTCCTTCCGTTTGTGGAAGACGGAACCGTGATCTTAATTGGTGCAACAACCGAGAATCCATATTTTGAGGTGAATGGAGCGCTTTTGTCCCGTTCCATCATTTTTGAGCTGAAGAATCTGTCCACGGAAGATATTAAGACGCTGATCCTCAGGGCGGTGAATGATAAGGAAAAAGGAATGGGCGCTTACGATGCAGTCATTGACGAGGAGGCACTGGATTTTCTTGCTGACGTGGCAAACGGAGACGCAAGAGCAGCGCTCACAGCAATTGAACTTGGTATTTTGACAACGGAACGGAGCGCAGATGGAAAGATTCATATCACACTTGAGGTTGCCAGTGAATGTATCCAGAAGCGTGTGGTGCGTTATGATAAGACCGGAGACAATCACTATGATACGATCTCTGCTTTTATCAAAAGTATGCGCGGCTCTGACCCGGATGCAGCAGTTTATTATCTTGCCAGAATGCTTTACGCGGGGGAAGATATTAAGTTTATCGCAAGAAGAATTATGATCTGCGCGGCAGAGGATGTGAGCAATGCCGATCCGATGGCACTTGTTGTCGCAACGTCGGCAGCACAGGCGGTTGAGCGAATCGGTATGCCGGAGGCACAGATTATTTTGTCTCAGGCGGTTACCTATGTGGCAAGTGCGCCAAAGAGCAACTCGGCAGTCAATGCGATTTCAGATGCGATGGAAGCAGTAAAAAATACGAAAACAGCGCCGATTCCGGTTCATTTACAGGATGCACATTACAAGTCATCCGGAAAACTGGGACATGGTGTTGGATATAAATATGCACATGATTATCCGGATCATTATGTGGATCAGCAATATTTGCCGGATGGACTGACAGACCGGAAGTTTTACGTTCCGAGTGAGAATGGCTACGAGAAGAATATCCGCGAATATTTCAAAAAGATCAAGGGTGAAACTTACGGGGAAGAACAGCCGTAACTGATTTTGTTAGAAAGCGTAAACGCTTCAAATACATAAAAAAGCAGGAGGAATTAGAGATGAAGTCCTACGAGGAAATGACAAAAGAAGAGTTATTGAAAGAGAAGGAAGGATTGGAAGCGGAATACAAAAAATTCCAGCAGAGAGGCTTAAAACTTGATATGTCCAGAGGTAAGCCATCCCAGGAACAGTTAGACCTTTCGATGGGAATGATGGATGTACTGACTTCCGGTGTTGATCTGACCTGTGATGATGGTACAGACTGCAGAAACTATGGTGTGCTGGACGGTATCAGTGAAGCAAAACAGCTTATCGGTGATATGATCGAGTGTAATCCAGACAATATCATCATTTATGGTAACTCAAGCCTTAACATTATGTATGACACCATCTCACGTTCCATGACACACGGTGTTATGGGAAACACTCCATGGTGTAAATTAGATAAAGTAAAATTTTTGTGCCCGGTACCGGGATATGACAGACATTTTGCGATCACAGAATATTTCGGCATTGAGATGATCAACGTACCGATGCTTCCGACCGGACCGGATATGGATATGGTGGAAGACCTTGTGAGCAAAGATGAGGCGATCAAAGGTATCTGGTGTGTGCCAAAGTATTCCAATCCACAGGGAATCACTTATTCGGATGAGACGGTCCGCCGTTTTGCAAGATTAAAACCGGCAGCAAAAGATTTCCGTATTTACTGGGATAACGCATACTGCGTGCATCATTTATATGATATTAATCAGGATCATCTGATCGAGATCTTAAAAGAATGCAAGAGAGCAGGAAACCCGGATATGGTTTACAAATTCTGTTCTACAAGCAAGATCACATTCCCTGGTTCCGGTGTGGCAGCGATCGCAACTTCTGCCAACAACTTAGAGGATATCAAGAAACAGTTGAAGATCCAGACCATCGGCCATGATAAGGTAAACCAGCTGCGCCATGTCCGTTTCTTCAAAGATATCCACGGAATCACAGAGCATATGCGCAAACACGCAGATTCTCTCCGTCCAAAATTTGAAATGATCCTGGATACATTTGAAAGAGAGTTAAAAGGACTCGGAGCCGGAAGCTGGTACAGCCCGAAGGGTGGATACTTCATCACATATGAGACACTGGATGGATGTGCAAAAAATGTTGTGGCAAAAGCAAAAAAAGCAGGGGTTGTGATGACTCCGGCGGGTGCGCCTTTCCCATATGGAAAAGATCCGCATGATTCTGTCATCCGTATCTCACCATCCTATCCAAGCCTGGAAGATCTCACGACTGCGATCGACATCTTTGTTGTCTGTGTCAAGCTTGCAAGCATTGAGAAGCTTTTAGGAGAATAATAGTAAGTTTTTAACCGCTGAAAAGCAAAAGAAAAAGACCTGTGTGTACAATGTCATGATGTTCGCATGACATAGGTACACGCAGGTCTTTTTTATGAATTATGCCTCAGTAGAAGCATCCTCTGTTCCGTTTTTCCATTTGTTGAATTTCTCGACAACTGCGTCGTAGGTTCTCTGGGAAATATCCGGAAGTTTATCTCCCCATGCTTTGGTTGCCTGTTCGAAACCTTTCTTGAAAGCTTCTAACATAGCGTCTGCCTTGTCAGGATCATCACCGGATAAAGCTTTTGCAAAATCAAGAATACGGTCGGAAGTCTGCTCTACACCCCAGTAACCGTCGTCTGCGATATCTGCCTGTGCCTGTGCTTTCACATCGGCTGATACGGTAAAATCACCTTTTGCAAGGAATTTCCACATATCATCTGCGGTGCCGATCGCAACACCCTGCTTGGTCATCATCTGCTCAACGATGCTGCGGAGCTGTGCAGTGCGCTGCTCTGCGTCAGCTTTTAACTTTGCAACGATCGCTGCGTTGTCGGTCTTGTTTGTTGTTTTATTGGAAGCCTTGTCTGTCCTGGAGTCAGAACTCTTCTCATAAATGACACCGGAAGCTGTCTTGGAAGAATCTGCCTTTTTCGTTGTCTCGGATGTCTTTTCTGCTGTTTTTGTTGTTGTCTGTGTAGATGCTGCTGCGGCAGCAGTCACAGTGTTAATGGAATTGATTGCCATATGATCCTCCTTGTCTGGCGAAGCTGGATGCATTTGTTTTTACAGAAAACAAAATGTTCAGCCACCTGAATGAATAGTTATTAACCTTCCATGGTTCTGTTAATTATATCGGACTGGCAAAGAAAAAAGTTTAGTGCCGATTGACCTTTTGGACATAAAATGATAAGATACTAATTGTATACAAAAAACATAAAAAAAACAAGTTTTATTTTAAGTACAATCAATGTGTGTTAGCGACGATTTTGGTAAGGAGAAACTAACCGATGAAGGATATTTCAGTAAAGGCGCTGGCTAAGGTCAATCTTGGGCTGGATGTGGTACGAAAAAGAGAGGATGGTTATCATGAGGTCCGCATGGTGATGCAGACCATTCATTTGTTTGACAGGCTGGAGATCTCGAAGAATACTTCCGGTGAGATCACGATGGAAACGAATCTTTCTTTTTTGCCGACGAATGAGAACAATCTTGTCTATAAAGCGGCAAAGCTTTTGCAGGATGAGTTTGCGATAAAAGATGGCGTGCATGTATGGCTGCACAAGTACATTCCGGTAGCTGCCGGGATGGCAGGGGGAAGCACGGACGCAGCGGCAGTGTTATATGGTATGAACCAGATTTTTGATCTGGGACTGACAAGGGAAGAACTGATGGAGCGCGGTGTGAAGATCGGTGCAGATGTTCCGTACTGCATTATGCGTGGAACGGCTTTGGCAGAGGGCATAGGAGAGAAGCTTTCGAAGCTTCCGCCGATGGTGAAATGTCCTGTTTTGATCGCAAAACCGCAGATCAGTGTTTCTACTAAGTTCGTCTATGAGAATCTGAAGTTAGGCTCTGATATGGTACACCCGGATATTGACCGGCTTGTGGCAGATATAAGAGAGAAAGATTTATATAAAATTGCAGCAGATATGGGAAATGTTTTAGAGACAGTGACGATCCCGGCTTATCCTGTGATCGCAGACATCAAAGATCACATGATGGAGCATGGTGCTGTGAATGCCATGATGAGTGGCAGTGGTCCGACGGTTTTCGGTCTTTTTGACAAGGAAGCGACGGCAGTAGAGGCATACGAGGCGATGAAAGCCTCCGGTCTTGCAAAACAGGTATATTTAACGAGTATTTATAATAACGCGCGTAAGTAGAAAGGCATGGTATCAAAGATGACAGAAGATTTAACATTGAATATGGATGCGTATCTTCCGCTGAGAGATGTTGTGTTTAACACGTTAAGAGAGGCTATTTTGAAAGGGGAACTGAAACCGGGCGAGCGGTTGATGGAACTGCAGCTTGCGGCAAAACTTGGCGTCAGCCGTACGCCGATCCGTGAGGCGATCCGTATGCTTGAGCAGGAGGGACTTGCCGTTACGATCCCAAGAAAAGGCGCAGAGGTTGCAAAAATGACGGAGAAGGATATGGAAGATGTCCTTCAGATCCGTGAAGCGTTGGACGAGCTTGCAGCTAAAATCGCATGCGAACAGATTTCTGAGGAGCAGTTAGAGGAACTGGTTGCGACCATGCATGAGTTTGAGGAATCCACTAAGACGGATAATGTAAAAAAAATCGCAGAGGCAGATGTGAAGTTTCACGATATTATTTATCAGTCAACCGGAAACCCGAAGCTTGTGAACATGCTCAATAATCTCCGTGAGCAGATGTACCGTTATCGTGTAGAATATCTGAAGGATGAGAATAATTACCCGACGCTCATGAAGGAGCACAAAGACATCGTGGAGGGATTAGTCCGCAAAAATAAAATGCAGGTGACAGAGACAATGCATCAGCATGTAAAGAATCAGGCAGTCGCAGTTAAGGCTATGATCCAGGAGCAGGAATAAGAAGTGACCGCCCAAAGGACTAGAAAACTGCATAAAAAATGGAAAACCGTACAGACTAGAAAGAGGATAAGCATTTTGCTTATCCTCTTTCGTATTTTTTTTTAACAATTAAGCGGCAAAACTCCAATCTTCACTGTGAATATTATGAAAAATGAACAAAATTTTCATAATTATTTACTGTACTTAGGAGTTTTGCTGGCAGTTTTTTTAATAGAAGAAACAAATAGAAAGGAAACAAGCTGGAAATGTCGGAAAATCAGAAATGTCCGGTATCGACGGATTTAACGCAAAATATAGAGGAAATGGAATTTTATTTTCATGACTGTGCGGACATCAAAAAGAAGCAGATGAAGCTTGGCAGGAATCAGGATACCGCCTGTTATCTGACCTTTATTGAAGTGTCCGTGGACATGGGAACGTCCGCACTTGGAGAGACTTTAAAATACTTAAATAGACTGACAAGGGATGAGATTCTTTGTACACTGCAGGAAAATGCGCTTGGAATTTCGGATGCGACATATTTTCCGACCATTGAGGAGGCTGTGAGTGGTCTGCTCACCGGGGAGGCGATCCTTTTTGTGGACGGTTTTGACCGGGCAGTAAAAATACCGGATGACGGTTATCCGAATATGGGGATCACAGAGGTGGATTCCGAAAAAGTAATCCGCGGTTCTAACGAAGGTTTCTGCGATTCTGTGAAGCAGAATGCGGCGCTGATCCGGAAAAGGATCCGCTCGCCCCGTGTGAAAGTGAGGGGGCTGAAAGCCGGGATCAGATCGAACACGAACGTCTACCTTGTGTATGTGGAAGACCTTGCGAATCCGGGACTTGTAAAAGAAATCGAAAAGAGGCTGCAGGATTTCACAATCGATGGGATATTAGACAGCGGAATGTTAGAACAGCTGGCAGAGAAAAAATGGTATTCGCCATTTCCACAGTTTCAGACAACACAGCGTCCTGACCGGGCGGCAATGGCGGTATTAGAGGGCAGAGTGATCGTGATGTGCGACAATTCGCCGATCGGACTGATACTGCCGACGGATTACAATTCATTTATCCGCACCAGTGACGATTATTACAGCCGTTTTGAGATTGCGACGTTCGGGCGGATTCTGCGGTATCTGGCATCCTTTTTTGCAATGACGCTGCCTGGATTTTATCTTGCAGTGACTAATTTTCATACACAGATACTCCCGACTACACTACTTTTGTCGTTCGCCGAGGCGAGGCAGGGTGTCCCCTTTCCGGCAGTCGTGGAAGTGCTTATCATGGAATTATCGTTTGAACTTCTGCGGGAGGCGGGCGTGCGGCTTCCCGGTGCAATGGGAAATACCATCGGGATCGTGGGCGGTCTGATCATCGGACAGGCAGCAGTCGAGGCAAATCTGGTCAGCCCGATCGTGGTGATCGTCATCTCTTTTACTGCGCTATGTTCCTTTGCAATACCGAACGAAGAATTTGCCACAGCCTTCCGTATCCTGAAATTCTTTTTTATTGCGGTCTGTGCGTGGCTCGGCTACTTTGGCATGCTCCTCGGACTGCTTGCGGTACTCACACATCTGTCGCATCTGACAAGCTTTGGGATTCCGTATCTTATGCCATTCGTGGGGGCAGATCTGAATCACTATGAGGACGAGCGGGATTTTATCTGGCGGCAGCCTTTCCGGAAACTGCGCAAACGTCCGATTTATGCAAATCCGAAAGAGCGGACAAAGCTGACGTTTTCAAAGAAGAGATAGGTTGAGAAAAGTTTTTATCATAAGATAAATGGAAATCTGATGAAAGAATGCGCAGATGTTAGAAGAGATAGGGGGGAAGTATGTTCTCAGAAAACAATCAAATTTCAGGCAGACAGGTGTTCCGCCTTCTGACGTATGATTTTCTTGGAATGGGGACGCTGCTACTGCCGACAATGCTTGCAGATACGGCAGGGCGCGACGGGATTTTTTGCATTCTGGCGGGGATTTTGTCCACATTTTTGTACTTGAAATTATTGAGATATCTGTTGAAAGGCATGAAAACAAGTTATCCCGACTTTTTGAAGCAGAAGTGTGGAAAAATATGCGGTTATGTGCTCTGGGGCGGATATTTTCTGTACTTCATCCTCATGGCTTCGTACACGGCGTATCTGTTTTCCACGCTGATGTTAAATGGTCTTGTGGAAAACGTCAGCTTTTATCTGGTGCTGATGTTGATATTACTGCTCGCATTTTATGGAATGGCAGGTGGAATCGAGGGCAGGGCGAGAGTTTACGAGATACTGTTCTGGTTTCTGATGATACCGCTCTTTCTGATGTTATTTGCGGCATGCAGGGAGGTAAAGCCTGCCTACTGGAGCCCGGTTTTTGTGGCGGATGGAAAAGAAGTGTTAAGTGGAAGTTATTATGTGCTTTTCTGCTATTCCATGGTGTCGATCGTGCTGTTTCTGAAAGAATATGTTGCGGATCGCAGGAAATGCGTTGGCGCAGCAGAAAAAGCGGTCTGGTTTTCCGGCGGAGTATTTGCTGTGCTGTATCTGATCCTGATCGGGCTGTTTGGTGCGGAGGCACTGGCTCAGATGAAATTTCCGGCGGTCACGATGATGAGCAGGGTGCAGATTACCGGGGGATTTCTGAAAAGGACGGATGCTTTTATGTTCAGCATCTGGTTCTTTACGCTGTATGCAATGCTGAACAGCATGGTTTTTTACAGTGGAAATCTGGCTGCAAAAGTAATCCGTGACTGCGGCGGTTATCTGGAAGGGAAAAAAAGAATGCTGCCGTATCTCATTCTGCTGCTTCTGGTGTATGGCGTGACAGTGCTGTTTTACAGAAATCAGCAGTTTTTGGACTGCGTGACATTCCTGCTGTGGAAGATTGGAACACCTTTTGTCGTTGGCGTGCCGGTACTGCTGTGTCTGACCGGAGAGAGAAAAAAACATAATAAAAAAGTGCGTGTGCTGGTGCTGGTGCTGGTATGTTTTTTGTTTGGGTGTCTTTTTTTGCAGGGGTGTAATGTCGCAGAACTTGAGGATAAGGCATTCCCGGTTCTTTTGAATATCAGAGATCAGGACGATTTCCAAAATGTGTGGCTGAATCATGAGTATGCAGGAAACAAAGAGGTGGATTACAACCATTTGAAAGTGGTGCTCATTGAGAGGTCTTTTCTGGAAAAAGAGGCGGAAGTGGAAGATATGCTATCCATGCTGGAGCAGGAAAAAGAGGTTCCGTGGAACGCTTATGTGATGACGACGGAAAGCTGTGACCGTCTGGCGCAGACAGAGGGAGAACTTGATGTGCTGCTTGGAAATTATCTGGAAGAACTGCTGGAAAACACATCGGGCATTGACCAGAAAGCGTATCCGACGCTTGGCATGCTCTATGAGGAGCGCACTAATCACTTAGAGACACTTTATATTCCCTTTGTGGATATAGAGGGGGAGCAGTCCGGGGCAGTGGAGGATGATACCGAGAAACCGCAGATTACAGCCTACGAAGTCTGGAAACGTGGAAGGGCGGCAGGGCTTGTCGATACGGATACTGCGCGTGCAGCATTCTTCACGCAGAACTTTGCGGATGATTACACCTTACAACTTGCACCGGAACTGTATGTGAAAGTGGATGCAGCTTCCTGCCGAGTCAAAGAAACGGAAAAAATCGGTGCCGGAGGTCTGACAGAGCAGATTGTCACAGTGACCGTGACCGGAGAAGGCGAAATCTTAAGCGGCACAGTTTCTGCAAGTGAAAAAGAGCAGCTTCTCAACACCCGGATGGAGGATTACCTGAATGCGATTGCCACACATGCACTTGATAAAGAAATTGATATCACAAACAGTTACCGGAATCTCGGCGCCGATAACCGCACATGGTATTTTAAGTATCAAAACACTCCTGCCGCTTATGAGAAAGACATAAAAATCCAATATCTGGTAAAAATAAACTGGAAATCGGAATAAATGCAAAGTATTCGGGAATCATTGAGGATAGAAGGTCGATGAGCGAAACTCGAATTTAGGTTATGAAGATTGCGAAAAATGAACAAAAATATTCAAGACACGCTCCCGCTATGTGTCCCTCGCAGCGGTACGATATTTCTGTTTATTTTTCGCAATATAACATATTCTATGAGCGAGTTTCGCACTTATCTATTTTAGCATAGACAATTGCGAAACTCATGAAAATCTAAATTGAACAATTGAAAGAAGAGTAGGATGAGTTTCGTAAACGCCTAATATTTTGGCAAGTGAAAAGGAGATTTGAATTATGGCAAGAAAATGGATCGGATACATAGGAGTTGGAAGTCTGATGTGCGCTGCATTGGGATGCGGTATTTTGTATACAAGACAGGCCAGACTGCAGCAGGCGATTTCGGACAAAGTGCTGCGGTTTCAT
>OGMA01000812.1_pt1 | contig 11715 bp, 9 predicted proteins | sample 1573021 | NCBI WGS metagenome assembly OGMA01 (sample SAMEA2581905, study PRJEB24529) | metagenome | biome: Human gut stool | place: China | collected 2011 | reverse complement strand
GATGTCTAAGGATAAGCGCGGCGTGCGGCTGTTAAGTGGGGTGGCGCCAAGGGTTCGTTTTGTGGTACTAAAAGTATTGGACCGGAAGGGGAACGGAGTTACCAGCCATGTGTTAGAGGGAATGGACTGGCTTTTGAAAAACCGGGAGAAATATCAGGTGAAAATTTTAAATATTTCAGTCGGGATGATGGCAAGTGCAGGAAAAAATGAGCAGGAGCAACTGCTTCACGCTGTGGACGAGGCGTGGAATCAGGGAATCATGGTGGTGACAGCGGCGGGAAATAATGGTCCAAAGGAAAACTCTGTCACAATTCCGGGAATTTCCAGAAAAGTGCTGACGGTCGGAAGCTGGGATGATAATGTGACAGAAACAGGAAACAGTGGGAGACTGACAAAAAATTACAGCGGATCCGGGCCGACGGAATGCTGTATCGTGAAACCGGAAGTCCTTGCACCTGGCACGAATGTGAAAAGCTGCAGTAAAGATGCAAAGGGATATGTTGTGAAAAGCGGAACCTCGATGGCAGCACCTGTAGTTTCCGGTGCGGTTGCGCTTGCATATCAGAAACACCCGGATTATACGCCGGCAGAGATGAAATTAAAACTCTATGAGAGTGTATATCCGAGAGGGGAGCAGATTGGCAGAAAATGCTGGGGAATGCTACATGTGAACAACCTTGTAGTTTGACATTTTAATAGTCTAATATTAGAATAATGGGAAAGGGGCGATGAATACAGATGAAAAAAATAGCACATTTATTATTAGGAAGATTTTCAATCGTTGCAGTTTCCATTATTCTCCAGTTTTTATGGCTTGTAATGGTCATGTATCAGTTCAGTTATCAGTTCACATATGCAAATCTTGCGATCAGGACAATCGCAATTATTGTGGTGCTGGTGATCGTAAACCGTTGGACGAATCCGGCAAATAAACTTTCGTGGACATTTATTATCCTGTTGTCCCCTGTGCTTGGACTCTTATTATATATGATTTTTGGCAGATCAAGTCTTACGAAGAAAACACAGGAACGTATGGATTCCGTGAACCGGGAGGTGAGTGCATGCCTTTATCAGACACCGGAGATCAAAGAACAGTTAGAGAGAGAGGATCTTTCTGTTTATCGTCAGTCCAGATATATCAATGACTGGGCAGGATTTCCGCTTTATCATAATACGTCCACAAAATATTACAGCTGTGGAGAAGAGATGTTCCCGGATATGCTTGCAGATCTGGAAAAGGCAGAACATTTTATTTTTCTGGAATATTTTATCGTAGATCAGGGAGTGATGTTTGACCGCATCGTGGAGGTACTTGAGCAAAAAAGCAAAGAGGGTGTGGATGTCCGGCTGATTTATGACGATATCGGCTGCATCAATACACTGCCGCCAAAATATTATAAGGTATTGCAGGCAAAAGGCATTAAGTGTGCAGCATTTAACCCATTCCGCCCGATCATGTCCGTTGTTATGAATAACCGGGATCACCGGAAGATTTTTGTGGTTGATGGAAAAGTTGGATTTACCGGAGGAATCAATCTTGCGGACGAATATATTAATGTGGCGTCACGGTTTGGCTACTGGAAAGATACCGGAATCCGTTTAGAGGGCGAAGCTGTGTGGAGTATGACTGTGATGTTTCTGGAAATGTGGAATTACATCAACCATTCCTCTGAGGATTACAAACAGTTCATGCCACAGGTATACCAGAAAGAACCTTTTGAGGGAGACGGCTTTGTACAGCCTTATGGTGATACACCGTTAGATCATGAGACAGTAGGAGAGAATATTTATCTGAACATTATCAACCATGCAGAGCGGTATGTATATATTTTCACGCCGTATCTGATCATTGACAATGAGATGCTGGTGAGCCTGTGCAACGCTGCAAAGCGTGGTGTGGATGTGCGGATTGTGACACCGGGAATCCCGGATAAGAAAATGATTTTCCTTTTGACGCAGTCCCATTATGAACCGCTGCTCAAATGTGGTGTAAAAATTTATCAGTATACACCTGGTTTTATTCATGCCAAGAGTTTTCTCTGTGATGATAAGATTGGAACTGTGGGAAGTATCAATCTGGATTACCGCAGTCTGTTCCTGCATTTTGAGTGTGGTGTGTTTATGTATAAAACGAAAGCCTTGATGCAGTTGAAAGAGGACTGTATGGATACTTTTGCGGCTTCCGAGGAAATGACATTGGAATTCTGCAGAGGTCAGAATGTGTTCATTCGTATTTTCCAGGGCATGATGCGTCTGTTTGCACCGTTGCTGTAAAATGGTAACAAAGGGTGGAGAGCCGGTGAGAGGTTTCTCTGCCCTTTGCTTTTTGATACAGTTTATTTACACTTTGTTCCGGTAATAATTCGCAGATTTATGGCAGGTACATTTGCAGTGATTCCATAAAATAATCTTTGTAGACAGCGGCGGCAATATCCTCGCTGCATAAAATGTCGACCGTTCCAAGTTCCCTGTCGCCCAGTTTATAGACAGCGCGCCCGATGACATCACCGGATGCAACCGGGGCTTCCACAGATTCCGGCAGTTCCAGTTCTTTTGTGATACCGGAGAGATCGGAACCGTCTGTAACCACATACTGAAATGGGGAGCGGTAGCAGAGAGAGACTTCATCGGAAATTCCTTTTTTTAATGGGAGTGCGGCGAGTGTGTCGGTGTTCTCATCCGAATAAATCCGACATTTGGAAAAACCGTAATTTAAAAGTGTGGCTGCATCGGCAAACCGGATCTTAAAATCCGGAGCGGCCATGACGACTGCAATCAGTTCCATGCCGTCCTTTACTGCGGTGGCGGAGACACAGTACTTTGCAAGGCTCGTCGAGCCGGTCTTAAGCCCGGTTGCATACTGATATTGCCGGATCAGCTTGTCGGTGTTTGTCGGACCAAATTCCTCCGAACCGCGTCTTGTGACGTGCGTGATCGTATCCATCCAGATGGTAGAATAATTATGGATCTGTGGGTATTTCGTGGTCAGCTCGCGGGACATCAGGGCAACATCATAGGCGGTTGTCATATGTCCGTGAACGTCAAGACCACAACAATTTACAAATGTAGTGTCGTTCATGCCAAGTCCTTTGGCACGCTCATTCATTTTTTCTACGAAAGCGGCTTCACTGCCGCAGATAAATTCCGCCATGGCAACGCATGCGTCATTGGCACTTGCGATGCTGATACATTTGATCATGGTGTCGACGGTCTGCGTTTCATTCGGTTCCAAAAAGACCTGCGAGCCACCCATGCGGTCAGTGTATTCTGACATGGTGACAGTATCTTCTAAAGAAATCTGACCGGATTCGATCGCGTCAAAAATGAGAATTAGCGTCATGATTTTCGTGATACTTGCAGGGCGGAGGACTGTATGGGAATTTTTTTCATACAGAATCGTTCCGGTAGATGCTTCCATGAGAAGAACGCTCGGGGCAGACAGATTGAGAACGTCAGACGAATCAGCCGCCGGAGTGGATTCCGCCGGTGTCTCGGAAAGAACAAAGGTTCTCTCAAAGGAAAAAATGTTTTTTGGGAAAATATTGTCCTGACACAAAAAATGGTACGGTGACAGGAGGGAAAAACTGCTTCCAAGGAGCAGGTTTGCAGAAAGAAGGGCAGAGCATAACAGGCGCATTTGGGATACCTCCGAAAATTTTGGGTTTCAGTGTCACATATCTGCAAAAAGGTGCAGCCTGCGACGTTTCTACTTCATTTTAGCCGGAGAACCTGTACATTATGCTTGCTTTTTTTTCGGTTTCCATATAAAATTGATACGTTGCGATTTACAAATTAATTTCTTATGGTTTGTGTCATGGCAGACCGGACGAAACATTGCAAGGAAGTTATCATATATGGAGCTGACGGTAAAACTTCAGGTGTTTGAAGGTCCACTGGATCTGCTTTTACATCTGTTGGAAAAAAATAAAGTGAATATTTATGATATCCCGATTGTAGAGATCACGAATCAGTACATGGAATATATCGCGGAGATGAAGCGGAATGACTTAAATGTCATGAGTGAATTTCTGGTCATGGCTGCCACGTTGATCGATATTAAGTCCAGGATGCTGCTTCCGAAGAAAGAATCCGAGGAGGAAGAGGAGGAAGATCCGAGGGCAGAACTTGTACAGCAGCTGCTGGAGTACAAGATGTACAAGTGCATGGCTTATGAACTCAGGGACAGACAGATGGATGCGGAGCAGGTGTTTTTTAAGGAACCTACGATCCCACCGGAGGTTGCAGAGTATGAGGAACCGGTAGATCTTGCAGAATTAGTCGGGGATATGAATCTGGCAAAGCTCGATCAGATTTTTAAGTCCATTATGAAAAAACAGGTGGACAAGATTGACCCGGTGCGTTCGAAGTTTGGTAAGATTGAGAAGGAAGAAGTTTCACTTTCGGATAAGATGCTGTATGTGGAGGACTTCTGCAAAACACACAGAAATTTCAGCTTCCGCAACCTTCTGGAAGCGCAGGCGAGCAAGGTGGAAGTGATTGTTACTTTTTTGGCAATATTAGAGTTGATGAAGGTGGGAAAGATTTTTATCTCACAGGAACACACTTTTGATGATATTAAGATAGAATCGAAAATGGCCGCTTAACAGGTCTTGACGGCATAGGGAATAGATGAATGGAAGAAAAGAATTATGAAGCGATTGTGGAGGCAATCCTTTTTACCATGGGAGAATCCGTGGAACTGGAAAAAATTGCCGCTGCATTGGAATTAGATAAAAAAGAGACAAAGAAAATTATTGAGAATCTCATGAAAGAATATGAGAAGCCGAGCATTGGCATGAAGATCATCGAGCTGGACGGAGCCTATCAGATGTGCACGAAAAGCGAAATGTATGAGTACCTGATACGGATTGCTAAGCAGCCGAAAAAACATGTGCTCACGGATGTACTTTTAGAGACACTCTCCATTATTGCGTACAAGCAGCCAATCACAAAGGTGGAGATTGAGAAGATCCGCGGTGTTTCCTGCGACCATGCGGTCAACAAGTTAGTCGAGTACAATCTGGTGAAGGAACTCGGCAGATTAGATGCACCGGGACGTCCGCTTTTGTTTGGCACGACGGAGGAGTTCTTAAGAAGCTTTGGTGTGCAGTCCCTGGATGAACTGCCAATGTTAGATCAGGTTCAGATCGAGGAGTTCAAGCAGGAAGCGGAAGAAGAGATGAAAGTAAAACTGGATATATAAGGGAAAAAGCATACCATATTTCATTTCTGCATATAGATGAGTGAAGAGAAAAAATGGGTTCTGGGTTTGAAAAGAGCAATTTCATTTATCATATGTCTTATCATTCTATTTACATATCCAACAAAATTGATGGCAGCGCAGGAGCCGCCGGAAGAAGCGGAGCTTTTCGCAAAGGCGGCAGTCTTAATGGATGGCGGTTCCGGACGTATTTTATATAGTAAAAACGGATCAGAGGCACTTGCCAATGCGAGTACCACCAAAATATTAACCTGCATCATTGCACTGGAAAACTGTGATTTAGAGCAGATCACAGAGGTGTCCGTGCAGGCGGCGAAAGCGCCGAAAGTGCATCTGGGAGCACCGGCAGGACAGAAATTCCGGATGAAAGATCTCATTTATGCGATGATGTTAGAGTCCTTTAATGACTGTGCAGTCGTGATCGCAGAGCAGGTTGCCGGCACAACGGAGCATTTTTCAAAGCTGATGAATGACTATGCAAAAAAGATCGGGTGTAAGGACACTTTTTTTATAACACCCAATGGTCTGGACGCACAGAAGGACAGTCAGTTTCATCACACGACTGCGGACTAGCTTGGCTCGATCATGCGTTATTGCATTAAGGAATCTCCAAAGGCAGACCAGTTTTTGAAAATCACCGGGGAGGCAGAGTATACGTTTACGGATGTGAGTGGAAAATATGCCTACCATTGCTACAACCATAATGCATTTTTAAAGATGATGGACGGGGCAGTCTCCGGGAAAACGGGATTTACGGGAAACGCCGGATACTGTTATGTGGGTGCACTGGAACAAAATGGAAAAACATATATTGTGGCACTGCTTGCATGCGGCTGGCCGAACAATAGAACTTATAAATGGTCGGATACGAGAAAGCTTATGGAGTATGGGCTTGCCGCTTATGAGCGCTGCGATCTGGACGATATCGCACTGGACGGGAGCAGATTTGCACCGGTTCCCATTGAACATGCACAGGGCGGCAGAATCGGAGAACAGGTGTACATGAAACTGCATGCCGTCCTGAAAAAAGATCTCTCCCACGTACTGCTCAGAGAGGGGGAACAGGTGACAGTGGAGTATCGGATCGCACAAAAACTGAGTGCACCGGTAAAAAAGGGAAGCTGTGCCGGAGCCATCTATTATAAACTGGGCGGCATGGTATTGCGGGAATATCAGGTGGAGACCACAGAAGATATGGAGAAATTGGATTTTGAGTGGTGCTTAAGACAGGTGTTAAAACTCGCTGTCTGACAATATGTGGTAAAGATCTGGAAAAAATTCTGTCAAAAAATTAACAATGCACTTGAAAATTGTTTGGAAAAGAGGTAATATTATCATAGCGAAATTTGTTAATTTTTTATAGATGGAGGGCTAAAGAATGAGTAGTAGTAATGATAGCTTGGCAATGCAGCGTATTACCAAGTTAGTCGATGAGAACAGTTTTATGGAAATCGGTTCTCTTGTAACAGCAAGAAATACAGACTTTAATCTTGCAGACACAGACACACCATCCGACGGTGTTATCACAGGGTATGGTCTGATCGATGGCAATCTGGTATATGTTTACAGCCAGGATGCATCCGTATTAAACGGAACAATCGGTGAGATGCATGCAAAGAAAATTGCCAATGTATATGACATGGCAATGAAAATGGGCGCACCGGTCATCGGTTTTATTGACTGTGCAGGTATGAGATTACAGGAGTCTGTCGATGCATTAGACGGATTTGGCAGGATTTATGCCAAAGAGATCGAGGCATCCGGTGTGATTCCACAGATCAGTGCCGTATTTGGAAATTGTGGCGGCGGTCTTGCAGTTGTTCCAGCTTTATCTGATTTCGCTTTTATGGAAGAAACCAAGGCTAAGATGTTCATCAATTCCCCAAATGCGATCGAGGGCAACAGAATTGAAAAATGCGATACATCCGCAGCAAAATTCCAGAGCGAAGAGACAGGCTGTGTTGACTATGTCGGCACAGAGGATGAGATCCTCGCACAGATCCGTGAGTTAGTATCCATGCTTCCTTTAAATAATGAGGGAGATGTTTACACAGAGGAATGTGAGGACGATTTAAACCGCGCATGTGCAAGCATGGATGTTATGAAGGGTGATGCAAGATATCTCTTAAGCGAGATTTCAGACGGACATGCCTTCTTTGAGACAAAAGCTGATTACGCAAAGAACATGGTGACAGGATTTATCAAATTAAATGGCATGACTGTCGGTGCAGTTGCAAACTGTACAGAGATCCATGATGAAGAGGGAAAGACAGCAGAGACTTTTGAGGCAGCGCTTACCGTAAAAGGATGCGAGAAAGCATCTGAGTTCATCCGTTTCTGTGATGCTTTCGAGATCCCTGTTTTATCTATCACAAATGTGACAGGATTCAAGGCATGCATGTGTGCAGAAAAAGGTCTTGCAAAGGCACTTGCCCACATGACTTCTGCATTTGCTTCTGCAACCTGTCCAAAAGTAAACCTGATCGCAGGCGATGCTTTTGGAAGTGCTTATGTGACCATGAACTCCAAATCGATCGGAGCAGATTTAGTATATGCATGGCCGGAGACCAAGATCGGTATGATGGATGCAGAACTTGCAGCTAAAATTATGTATGCAGACGCTTCCGCAGATGTTCTTGCTGAGAAAGCAAAAGAATATGAAAAATTACAGTCAAATGTAGTGACTGCCGCAAGAAGAGGCTATGTTGATCTGATCATTGAGCCTGCAGATACAAGAAAATATCTTGTTGCAGCATTTGAGATGCTTTACACAAAATGTGTATGCACACCGGATAAGAAACATGGAACAAAATAGAAAGGTGAAGTTATGAAGAAAAAATTATCTTTAATGCTTTGTCTTTGCATCATGGCGCTGACACTCGCAGCTTGTGGATCCGCTGATCCGCAGGATGTTGACTACGGCGGAATGAGTTACTCTGATCTACAGAGCAGCGCACAGAACTTGGTAACTTCAATTGCAGCATCTTCTGAGGAGGAGTTATCTGCGGCAATTGAGACAAATGAGCAGTATGCAAAGCAGTATGCAAAACAGTATGGAAGAGAATACACAGAGGCAGAAGCTGTGATCAGTCTTTTACAGTCATGGCTGGACACGACATCTGATGTGGGTACATTTGTTGGTCTGGGTGAGTTCTCTATTGATAAGACAAGCGATACTGTTACCGTTGACCAGATCGTAAATTTTTCTGAGAGAGATGTGGACGTAACATTCGTCTATGAATACAATTATCTGACAGAAGAGATTGAGATGACTGATGCAACAGCAGATATCGTGTATACATTAGGCGAGAAGTTAGAAAAGGCAGCTCTCAATACTTTGATGGGAATGGGAACTGTATTCTGTGTATTAATACTTATCAGTCTGATCATTTACTGCTTTAAGTTTATTTCAAAAGTTGGTGCTCCGAAGAAAGAAACTGCAAAAACAGAAGCAACAAAAGCACCGGCAGTTGAGACAGTAAATGAAAACCTTACAGATGACCTTGAACTTGTAGCTGTTATTTCTGCAGCGATCGCAGCAAGCGAAGGAACATCCACAGATTCTTTTGTCGTTCGTTCTATCCACAGAAGATAAAAGAACCAGTCACAATATGAAATAAAAGATATTGATTACCTTTATGATCAGGAGGATTTATTAAATGAAAAGCTATACAATTACCGTAAATGGAAATGTTTATGATGTTACAGTAGAAGAGAACGGAAGCGTAAGTGCTCCGGCAGCAGCACCAAGACGTGCAGCAGCACCAGCCGCTCCGGCAGCAGCACCAAAGGCAGCAGCACCGGCAGGTGGCGCAGGAAGCGTTAAGATTGAGGCAGGAGCAGCAGGAAAAGTATTTAAGATCGAAGCTTCTGTAGGCCAGGCAGTGAAAAAAGGTGATGCTGTCCTTGTTTTAGAGATCATGAAAATGGAAACACCAGTTGTTGCACCACAGGATGGTACTGTTGCAAGTATCAATGTAAATGTTGGTGATATGGTAGAAGCAGGCGCTTTACTTGCTACATTAAACTAGTATTTTAGGAGGATAACTATGAGTTATTTTATGGAGACAATGGACAATCTCCTTCACCAGACTGCCTTCTTTAACCTGACAGTCGGAAATTTCATCATGATCCTTGTTGCCTGTGTATTCCTTTACCTTGCAATCGCCAAAGGATTTGAACCATTGCTTCTGGTTCCGATCGCATTTGGTATGCTGCTTGTAAATATCTACCCGGATATTTTTGCAGAACCGGAAATGATGAGCAATGGTGTCGGTGGTTTGTTCCATTATTTTTACACGTTAGATGAATGGTCGATCCTGCCTTCACTGATCTTCCTCGGTGTAGGTGCGATGACAGACTTTGGACCATTGATCGCAAACCCGATCAGCTTCCTGCTTGGAGCAGCGGCACAGTTTGGTATCTTTGGTGCATACTTCCTTGCAATTTTATTAGGTTTTAATGATAAAGCAGCAGCGGCTGTTTCTATCATCGGTGGTGCAGACGGACCTACTTCTATTTTCCTTGCAGGAAAATTAGGACAGTCAGGCCTGATGGGACCAATCGCAGTGGCAGCGTATTCCTACATGGCGTTAGTTCCAATTATCCAGCCTCCGATCATGAAATTATTTACAACCAAAAAAGAGCGTGCAATCAAGATGGAGAACCTGCGTCCAGTATCAAAGCTGGAGAGGATTTTATTCCCTATCGTGGTAACAATTGTGGTGTGTCTGATCCTTCCTACAACAGCTCCACTGGTTGGTATGTTAATGCTTGGTAACTTATTCCGCGAATCCGGAGTTGTCCGTCAGTTATCAGAGACAGCATCCAATGCGTTAATGTATATCGTAGTAATTTTACTCGGTACATCAGTTGGTGCTTCCACGAGTGCAGAGGCATTCTTAAACTGGACAACGATCAAAATCGTTATCCTTGGTCTTGTAGCATTCATGTTCGGTACTGCGGCCGGTGTATTATTTGGTAAATTATTATGCTGGATCACAAGGGGCAAGATCAATCCACTGATTGGTTCTGCAGGTGTTTCTGCCGTTCCAATGGCAGCCCGTGTGTCACAGAAAGTCGGAGCAGAAGAAGACCCGACAAACTTTTTACTTATGCATGCAATGGGACCAAACGTTGCCGGTGTTATCGGTACTGCAGTAGCAGCCGGTGTATTCATGGCAATCTTTGGAATTTAGGAGGAATAGAAAATCATGGCAGAAGTTGTTAAAAAACCTTTAAAAATAACAGAAACCGTTCTGCGTGATGCGCATCAGTCCCTGATCGCAACACGTATGACAACAGAACAGATGCTTCCGATCGTTGATAAAATGGATAAAGTCGGATACAACGCTGTTGAGTGCTGGGGTGGTGCTACATTCGATGCATCCCTTCGTTTCTTAAAAGAAGATCCATGGGAGCGTCTTCGTAAATTAAGAGATGGCTTTAAAAATACAAAATTACAGATGCTGTTCCGTGGACAGAATATTTTAGGATATCGTCCATACGCAGATGACGTTGTAGAGTATTTTGTACAGAAATCAATTGCAAATGGTATTGATATCATCCGTATTTTCGACTGCTTAAACGATATCCGCAATCTTCAGACAGCAGTTACCGCCTGCAACAAAGAGAACGGACATGCGCAGGTTGCATTATCCTACACATTAGGTGATGCCTATACACTGGAATACTGGATGGATATGGCTAAGAGAGTAGAGGATATGGGAGCTAATTCTTTATGTATCAAAGATATGGCCGGACTTTTAGTTCCTTCCAAAGCAACAGAGTTAGTTCAGGCTTTGAAAGATTCTACATCATTACCGATCGAGCTTCACACACACTATACTTCCGGTGTTGCTTCCATGACATACATGAAAGCAGTAGAGGCAGGATGCGATATCATTGATACTGCAATCTCTCCATTCTCTATGGGAACAAGCCAGCCGGCAACAGAAGTTATGGTAGAGGCATTCAAGGGAACAGAATTTGATACCGGTTTAGACCAGAACTTACTTGCAGAGATCGCTGATTACTTCAGACCAATGAGAGAAGAAGCATTAGAGAGCGGTCTGATGAATACAAAAGTACTTGGCGTTAACATTAAGACTTTATTATACCAGGTACCAGGTGGTATGTTATCCAACATGGTTTCCCAGTTAAAAGAGCAGCATGCAGAGGATAAATACGAAGAAGTATTAAAGGAGATCCCAAGAGTCCGTAAAGACCTTGGTGAACCGCCTCTTGTAACTCCTTCTTCACAGATCGTTGGTACGCAGGCAGTATTTAACGTATTGATGGGTGAACGTTACAAAGTTGCTACAAAAGAGACAAAAGACGTTCTACTTGGAAAATATGGTCAGACTGTAAAACCTTTCAATCCAGAGGTTGTTGACAAGGTTCTTGGCGAGGATAAGAAGAATGCGATCACATGCAGATATGCAGACTTGCTTGAACCTGAATTAGACAAGATCGAAGCTGAGATGAAACAGTGG
>OGMA01000797.1_pt1 | contig 11818 bp, 10 predicted proteins | sample 1573021 | NCBI WGS metagenome assembly OGMA01 (sample SAMEA2581905, study PRJEB24529) | metagenome | biome: Human gut stool | place: China | collected 2011 | reverse complement strand
GTTGCCCGTCTGCTTCGTGAATTAAAAGTAGAAGCTAACGTAGGTGCTCCGCAGGTAGCTTACAAAGAGACATTTACAAAACCTGTAGATGTTGAGTACAAATATGCAAAACAGTCCGGTGGACGTGGTCAGTACGGACACTGTAAAGTTAAATTTGAGCCGATGGATCCAAACGGCGAAGAGACATTCAAATTCGAATCTACCGTTGTCGGTGGTGCTATTCCTAAGGAATACATCCCAGCAGTTGGTGAAGGTATCGAAGAAGCTGCTCAGGCAGGTATTCTTGGCGGATTCCCAGTTCTTGGTGTTCACGCTAACGTATACGATGGATCTTACCATGAGGTCGACTCTTCTGAAATGGCATTCCACATCGCTGGATCTATGGCATTCAAAGAGGCTATGGCAAAAGCTTCACCAGTATTGCTTGAGCCTATCATGAAGGTAGAAGTTACAATGCCTGAAGAATACATGGGTGATGTAATCGGTGATATCAACTCCCGTCGTGGACGTATCGAGGGTATGGACGATATCGGTGGTGGTAAAATGGTTAAAGCATATGTACCACTTGCTGAGATGTTCGGTTACTCTACAGACTTACGTTCTAAGACACAGGGACGTGGTAACTACTCTATGTTCTTCGAGAAATATGAGCCAGTACCAAAATCTGTTCAGGAAAAAGTTCTTGCAGATAAATCCAAATAAATTCTGAAAAAAAGCATGGCTTATAACTGATTTCAGTTATTTCTGTGTAACAGAATCTAAAAACAATATTAAATCACAGAAATCCCTTAAAATAAGGGATTCTGTGATAAAAATAACTTGAAAAAGCTAAGATTATTTTATATAATCATAGGTAGCCGAGTTATTAAATATAACAACTATAGCCAATATGGCATCAATTTAAGGAGGATATTCAAAATGGCAAAAGCTAAGTTTGAAAGAACAAAACCACATTGTAATATCGGTACCATTGGTCACGTAGATCATGGTAAAACAACTTTAACAGCAGCTATCACAAAAGTTTTATCTGAAAGAGTAGCTGGTAACGCAGCTGTAGATTTCGCTAACATCGATAAAGCTCCAGAAGAAAGAGAACGTGGTATCACAATTTCTACTGCTCATGTTGAGTACGAGACAGAGAAGAGACATTACGCACACGTTGACTGTCCTGGACATGCTGACTACGTTAAGAACATGATCACTGGTGCTGCTCAGATGGATGGAGCTATCCTTGTAGTAGCTGCTACTGACGGTGTTATGGCTCAGACAAAAGAGCACATCTTATTATCCCGTCAGGTAGGTGTACCTTACATCGTAGTATTCATGAACAAATGTGATATGGTTGACGATCCAGAATTATTAGAGTTAGTTGAGATGGAAATCACAGAACAGCTCGAAGAGTACGGATTCAATGACTGCCCAATCATCCAGGGATCTGCTTTAAAAGCTCTTGAAGATCCAATGGGACCTTGGGGAGACAAAATCATGGAATTAATGGATACAGTTGATTCTTATATTCCAGATCCACAGCGTGATACAGATAAACCATTCTTAATGCCAGTAGAGGACGTATTCACAATCACAGGTCGTGGTACAGTTGCTACAGGTAGAGTAGAGAGAGGAACACTTCACTTAAATGATCCACTTGAGATTTTAGGTGTTAAAGAAGATGTTCAGTCTACAGTTGTAACTGGTATCGAGATGTTCCGTAAACAGTTAGACGAGGCTATGGCTGGTGATAACATCGGTGCATTACTTCGTGGTGTTAACCGTGACCAGATCGTTCGTGGACAGGTTCTTGCTAAACCAGGTACTGTAACATGCCACAGAAAATTCACAGCTCAGGTTTACGTTTTAACAAAAGACGAAGGTGGACGTCATACTCCATTCTTCAACAACTATCGTCCACAGTTCTACTTCAGAACAACAGACGTTACAGGTGTTTGTGATTTACCAGATGGTGTTGAAATGTGTATGCCAGGTGATAACATCGAAATGACTATCGAATTAATTCACCCAGTAGCTATGGAGCAGGGTCTTACATTCGCTATCCGTGAAGGTGGACGTACAGTAGGATCAGGACGTGTTGCTACAATCATCGAGTAATCTTGATTGATAGTTCACAAAGCTAGTATTTATAAGGCTTCTGAGGTTTTCCTCGGGAGCCTTTTTATCATCCAAAACACTTTAGTATAATAAAGAAAAAGGCTTCGTGGCTCTAAAAAGGCTCTATTTTTTTGAGAAATAGAGCCAAAAAGAAAGAACTACTACCAAAATGACAAAATTTGGTAGCGGCTCTTGGCGTTAAAATAAAAAAATACGGAAACAATGCAGGCACTGTCTCCGCGGAAAAAACCAATGTTTTTTTGTTCGTCAATAAGTATTATACTCTATATGAATCAAAATATGCAAGTACTATTTGCGATATTTGTTACAGAAATAATTAACAATTTTGTTGGTAAATCTATAGCTTTCACAGATTACATCATTTTTTTCGAAATATTCTTTGTGTTCCGGCATGCGTTCGTTAAAAAGCTGGAGCAAAGAATCAATTCCTCTCTTTTTAAGTCCTTTGCTTTTTATAAGTTTAACATATACAAAGACTAAAATAACAAAATCATGGATTACAGGATTAGTCATCCATTTATCTCGACTTTTTTGAGAGATAGTTTTTATTTTTGAGATTTCGAAAAGAATGTCTTTAGTCTTATGTATTGTTACATGATATGGAGCTTTTAAGCTGTTAATCAAGCAATTATTATGTGCAGCAGCATTACGCAAAAATTTGATTGACCATAAGTAGCTACTGAAATCATTTCCTTTTGACGGATAGATAGAGTAGTATAGCTGGTATAGGTCAATGAATTCCCCAAAGGACATTACTTCAACGATTTCCCATAAAGCATAGTCGTCACCGGACTCTTTTCTCTTTTGGATTAAATCACTTGCGGCAGATTTACCAATCTTGTCATATAAAGACTTTAAACGATTATAGTCTGCATCCAGGTATTGCTTAACAATATTATATCCATCTTCTGCATCATTTGTGCTTAAGTCAAGAAGAAGTTGTGTTTTTAAGGCATGCTCAATATCTAAAGCCATAGTGATAATCGTTTTTCTAAGAAGCATGTCTAAGGTTGACAATTCTTCTAAGTATGCAAAGTCAAGATTAATGTATTGTCCTTTCTTTGAAGTGGCAAGATATTTATCATAATTTTTCCCATATGATTTTAGCTTGAAGTAATAGTTTTTGTATTTTAGAAATTCAATCACACTATCATTGTCATTATACTTAAAAGTGATTCCCTTATTCGTCATATCCTGAATTTGTTCAGGTATAGTCAGTTTAGTCTTTGGCATATTTCTATTCCACCTTTGATTCTAAATTCTGGCCTTTTGGGCATTATCAATTGCATGCTGCATAGCAAGTTCCGGATAATCCGGATGATCTGCCTTGAATTGCTCAATTAGCATCCTCTTTTCCTTAATCCATGCATCTTTTTCTGTCCTACCCTTATCACCGGGGTATTCTTCAAGCTGAATCATTTCTGAAATATATGCTTCTTCATATGCATGAATCATTTTGGCTTTTTCGCTTTCAGGTGCATTGAGTTTTTCAACATAAGTATAATAATTTCCTCCATTAGCAATTTCTTGATTAATTGCACTGTTGGCTACTTCGGGCGATACCCATCCTTCCATATATTGTTTCCAGCTATGGTCTGCTAACATTAAGTCAAAGCGATGTCGCTCGGCATTCTCCATCATCTGAGCAATATATTCTTCCCTCGTTTCATTTTTATCTTCCCATTTCTCTGCCGCTTGCGCTTTCTGTGCTTTTTCCAAACAATGTAGATACATTATAAACCAATCATAATTTTCAAGGGCATCATATTCTTCTGTATTGATTTCAATCGAAAGTTCATCCAGAGGAATTTCTTGGTCTCCATGCTTGATCTTAATATATTTTGCAAGCAGAGGATTTACAGAGAAGAATCTATCGGTATCTCCGGTAGCAAAATTGTATTCTCCTTCCTTATTAGCAAATAAAGTTTGGTTATCTAGCAACAGGAACAATTGCTGGTAGAAATCACCGGTAAACTGATAATTGGTATGCTGCTTTGGGAAGCCTTCAAAAATCATCCGCGGGAGTTTAAGTGCGTCGCACATCTTATCTATAACATCAATCCCAGGAACCATTTTATTTGTTTCATATTTTCTTATTGATACAGGATGAATTCCTGTAATCTTAGCTAAATCATTTGCGGTAATTCCAAATAGTTCACGTAATCTTTTGATACGATCTGCAATATTCATAATGAAATCCCTTCATGTTCGTATTTGGGAAATAATTGATTTCAATGAATTCTTAATATCCCATAAATATAATGTAACATAAATATAGCGAGATGACTACAAAAATTTTATAAAAAGTATCGACAGTAGCGACATCGCTACATATAATAACATTATAGTGAATGTAGCGACAAGGCTACATTGATTAATATTAAGGAAAGGAGAATACAAAATGGATGATAAGAAGATTTTTTTTACAGCCGTTGAGGTTGCAGAAATTCTTGGAGTTTCTAAGGGACATGCCTATAAACTTATTCAGAAGATGAATAATGAGTTATCAGATAAGGGATATCTCGTGGTTGCAGGTAAGATACCGGTTAGATACTTTGAAGAACGATATTACGGATTTATAGCATAAGGAGGTGATGTAAATGCCAGTTGTGCGCCCAGCTAAGGGTGTGTAGTCAAGCCGGTGGAAATCCGGTTTATCCAAGGTTTAGCCAACCAGATAATAGCGAGTCTTGGGACGATGTCGGTAACGGCATCTGACAAGCGTAGACAGCAAGAAAGCAGGGTTGAATAGTGATTGAGCTTCGAAACGTTAACTTCAGTCGGTCGACGTCTTAACTGGTGCGGAAGACAATATCATATAATGCGATATGGCGAGTGTTATGTGGCACTGCGGAGTCAGAGAACCAATCATGTTTTACATTGTGAATACACATCAACTGGGGAGAACCTGCCGTTTCTCGAAAAAGAGTATGAAGTCACAACTGAAAACGGAGGACTTCAAATGAATGGCAGGTAGTCGGACAATCCCATAGTACTGTAGAAATCGGGTAATGCCGATGGAGGGAAGGGGATTGCATAGTAAAGGTCTTACTGAGGACACATTATCCGTACTCAGGGACGGAGGAAATAATGGAAACGAAATTAGTAAGAATAGCTGAGATATCGGCAAAATCAAAACATCCTATATTTACATCAGTGTACCATTTGATAAATGAAGATATGCTAAAGCAATGTTATAAGGAATTAGATGGGAGCAAAGCAGTCGGAATCGACAAGGTAACCAAAGATGAGTATGGGAAGAACCTTGACAGAAATATCAAGGATTTAGTACAAAGGCTGAAAAACAAATCCTTTAAGCCACTTCCATCGCTGAGGGTATACATTCCCAAAGCAAATGGAAAGAAAAGACCATTAGGGATAGCTTCTTATGAGGATAAGATTGTACAAATGGCAGTGAAGAAAATATTGGGTACTATTTATGAGCCAAGATTCCTAAACTGTATGTATGGATTTAGACCGAACAGAGGTTGTCACGAAGCGATAAAAGAGGTATATCAACGGATAAGTTATGGGAAAATCAGTTATATCGTAGATGCTGACATCAAAGGGTTCTTTGACCATATCGACCATGAGTGGATGATGAAGTTTCTCGAATGGAACATACAGGATAAGAACTTACTGTGGCTGATACGTAAATATCTTAAAGCGGGAATAATGGAACAAGGTAAATTTGAACCAACAGAGGAAGGTTCGGCACAAGGCTCCGTAATGAGTCCGATGCTTGCGAATATATACATGCATCATGTGCTGACGCTGTGGTTCAAACTTGTAGTGAAGAAGGAAATGCAGGGAGAGTGTTTTCTTGTCAACTTTGCGGATGATTTTGTTGCAGGATTTCAATATAAGTCAGAAGCTGAAAGATACTATAAAGAGTTAAAAGAACGAATGGAAAAGTTTGGTCTGGAACTTGAGAGTAGTAAAAACAGACTGATTGAATTTGGAAGATTTGCAGAGCAGAATCGCAGGGCAAGAGGAGAACATAAACCGGAAACATTTGACTTTCTGGGATTTACTTTCTACTGTAGCAAAAACCGAAAAGGAGGTTTCGCACCAAAAGTACAGACTTCAAGAAAGAAGTTTGAGCAAAAGGTCAGAGCCTATAAGAATTGGATTTATGATAATCGAAATCGACCGATGCGAGAGATAACCAAGGAATTGAATGTGAAGCTAATCGGACATTATCGGTACTATGGTGTTACATGGAATTTCCGAAAGATAACAACATTTTTACATAGGGTTCAGCAGTTTTTGTTTAAAGCCATGAATCGGAGAGGTTGTAGACGGGCATACACATGGAATGGATTTGTGGAAATGCTCAAGTATTATCCATTAGCAAAGCCTAAAACGTACTATTGCTTATATTAAAGTGAATGTTACTATGAGGAGCCGTATGCGGGAAAGCCGCACGTACGGATCTGTGAGGGGCTAAGATTGAGAGGTCTTAGTCTACTCGACTACAAGGATGGCTATTCTGGAACGTGGAGAGCTCAGTTTTATTATACAGATTGGACCGGAAAAAAGCATAAGAAAAACAAAAGAGGTTTCAAAACTAAGAAGGAAGCTCAGCAATTTGAAGCGGAGTACATAAGAGTTGCTAAAGCAGACATGGATATGAAACTATCGTCTTTTGTCGAAATCTATCTGAAAGATAAAGAGGTGGAACTTAAGCAGAGAACTCTTAGAAATAAGAGGTACATGATTGGTACACATGTTATTCCATATCTTGGAGATAAGAAGATGAACGAAATAACTCCAGCAGATATTATTGCTTGGCAAAAGGAAATCAAGGAAAAGAATGCTTTTTCAGAAAGCTATTTAAGAATGTTACAGAATCAAGTGACCGCTATTTTTATTCATGCTTCAAAGATTTACTGCTTGAAAGATAATCCATGCAAGCGAGTTAAAAAGATGGGGCGCTCTGATGACAGGAGCTTGACTTTCTGGACCTTAGAAGAATATCAGAAATTCATCGATACCTTTGATAAAGAAGGCATGCACTTCGTAATGTTTGAGCTTCTGTTTTGGACAGGAATGAGAGAGGGAGAACTGTTAGCACTGACAAAGGATGATTTTGATTTTGGACAGATGACAGTGAAGATTACAAAAACATATTTCAGAATCAACAGAGAGGATGTAATCACGGCTCCCAAAACTGATAATTCGGTGAGAACGATTGATTTACCTAAGTTCTTGGTAGACGAATTAACAGACTACTGCAATAGACTTTATAAGCATCCGAGCGATGCAAGATTGTTTCCTATAGTGGCAGAAGCATTACAGCATACTATGAGAAGGCATATTGCCAAGGCTGAGGTGAAGAAGATAAGGGTACACGATCTGAGACATTCTCATTGCGCGTATCTAATAAACCAGGGGGTGCAGCCATTAATCATTAAAGAAAGGCTTGGACATAAGGATATCAAGATTACACTTAATACATATGGACATTTATATCCTAGTGAGCAGAAGAAAGTAGCAGATTTACTTCACAATCTAAATGGAAATTGAAACGCCCCTGCACATAGCAAGGGCACTTCAGAGTAGCAAAGCCGGAGCTTTGACAATACTCAATCTCGCAAATTAAGTATATCAAAGCTCCCGACAGTATCACAAGAAAAAAATGAAAAAGGGAGGAATTTTATTTGAGATTAGCATATTCGGCAGGAAATGCAATTGTCGATGAAGTTTCAGAAATGAATCTTACAGGTAATGTGGTTCCCTTAGCATGGTTCAAAACTATGGTAGGGGATTCCGGTAAACCAATGCTACTTGCAATAGATTTGCTTGCGGACATTGTTTACTGGTACAGGCCAAGAGAAATAAGGGACGAAGGGACAGGGGACTTGATAGGTTTTCAGAAGCGCTTCAAGGCAGATTTGCTTCAAAGAAGCTACAGGCAGATTGAGCATAGGTTTGGGGTGACGAGGAAACAGGCAAGAACTGCACTTGATTTTCTTTGCAAAATTGGAGTGATAAGGAAGCATCTAAGGGATGAAATGACACCGGATGGAATTCCACTGCATAACAATATGTACTTGGAATTGGTACCAGACAGACTTAGAGAATTGACTTATCCACATTTGGATGACGATGTGCCCTTGAGGGAACCACCATCTGCCAATGAGGATACTAAGGTGGTTACCTGTAAGTCAGAGGGTGGTGACATAAAAGTTACTACAAGTACAAAGAATACCACAAAAATTAATAACATAGATGACAACAATCATATCTATACGGAACCCGATGCGATGGAAAAGATGCGTATCTATGAGGAAATAATAAAAGAGAATATTGAATATGAATATCTTATTCAGGAAAATAAGGGGTTGTATCGTAAGAATATCGATGAAATTGTCAATCTGATGGTAGAGACAGTATCGATACCTAAAAAGCATATATATATCGGAGGGGATGAATTTCCATACGAAGTAGTAAAAAGCCAGTTCTTGAAGCTGAATTACGAACATATCTTATATGTCATTACTTGTATGAAAAATAACACAACAAAGATAAAAAACATTAGAAGTTATCTGCTGACTGCTTTGTATAATGCACCAAATACGATTGAGAGTTACTACCAGGCAGAAGTTAATCATGATTTACACGGAGGATTCTAGAGATGGAAGGATTTAATATTAACGGAAAGATTCTAATAGGAATTGATCACGGATATGGAAACATGAAAACCAGACACACGGTATTTAAGAGCGGAGTCAAGTGTTATTCATCGGAGCCACCGATTGCGTCAGAGGTTCTTGCATATGATGGCAAGTATTATGTGATTGGAGAAAACCATAAAGTATTTATAGCAAATAAGAATGAGGATGATGATTATTACATTCTTACCCTAGCGGCAATAGCTAAGGAGCTAGCCTTTAGAGGAATAAATACGGCAGATGTAATACTTGCAGTCGGACTTCCGCTCAACTGGATGGCAAATCAGAAGAAGGAGTTTATGGATTACTTGATGAGGAAAAAGGAAGTGGATTTCAGGTTTTGCAAAGAAAGCTATCATATCAGAATCTATGATGTGAGTGTATATCCGCAGGGATATGCCAGTATAGCCTCATCATTATCCGGTTATAAAGGGGTTCATATGTTGGCTGATATTGGAAATGGAACTATGAATACCCTTGTAATTACAAATGGAAGACCTATATCTGACAAGATGTTTACGGATAAGCTCGGAGTTCACCAGTGTGTGAAGAGAATCTATAATGCAGTGCAGGCTGAATGTGGAAAACTTCCGGATGAAAGTCTTATAGAGGATTTTCTAAAAAAAGGAACGGTAGATACATCAAATCGTATCCTATCGGTTATGCAGATGGAGGCAGAAAAATATACTGTGGAAATATTCGATAAACTCAGTGAGTATGAATATGATCCTGAGATGGTCAAACTTCATATCATTGGAGGTGGTGGCTGCCTGATTCAGAATTTTGGAGCATATGATCCTAATAGCGTGGAAATTATTACTGATATCTGTGCCACGGCAAAGGGTTATGAAAGCCTTTATCTTACACAGTCGAAGATGAGAAAGGGGGCGTAAGCACCCTTCATCTTTGGAGTGAAAAACTATGAACGAGAAAAGAATGAGTCTGAGATTCCAGACAGACAATGAACTGGATATGAAAGCATGGAAGCTTCTTGAAAAGGCTGCAAATGAGAAAAAGGCATCGAAGAATTCCATAATGATAGAGCTTATAATATCAGCGCTTGAAAATGAGAATTCTGATGATACACTTGCTGAACAGATTGCTGAAATGGTTGTAGCAAAACTTGGTGGAGTATCTATTCAGCGCAAAGCAACAGGGGGTTCCAACTCTGCAATTGAGAAAGGCACTGATGCAAAGACAGAGTTGGAAACCCAGGCAGACGAACCAGAGGTCTTGGGTGAGGAGGCCATCGGGTTTCTCGATATGTTTGGCTAGGCATCAATATGATGCCATAAGCCGAATATATATGGTGCCAAAATGGTGCCATCATCGAGAAAGGCGACAGGACGTAGCGAGGTGCAGATAGATTTTTCATCTGCATAAGATATGTCCTGAAACCTGCCTACAGAATTTGGTGGGCAGGCTGGCTCTCTGCAAGAGTCCCTCGGAAGAGCGACTGGGCTTTTGATACGTAGTGTCAAAAGTAATAAGGAGTTACTCTTGGAAAGAGTAACAGAACCCGGTGAATACACCGGGAACCCGCTTAGGCGGGGCATAGCGAGAAAAAATGATTATAAAGGAGATGAATAGCCTATGGGAAAAACGATATCATTTGTAAAAGGCAAAGGAAGTTTATCACATAATAATAGAGATTTTGTGGCAGATAACGTGGATAGGGATAGGATGGATTGGAATGTATATTACATACAACAGCCGCTCAGGGAAGCCTATGATCAGATATTCGGTCAGGCCATAGAAGAATATAATGCTAGGCAAAAAAGAAAAGACAGATGGGTGACGGATTATCTGACCGACATCAAAAACTCTGGAAATAATGAAAAGCAGTTTTATGAAATTGTGGTCCAGATTGGAAAAAAAGAAGATACCGGAGTGCTTGGTGCGGAAGGACAACTATCAGTAAATGCACAGACGGCAAAAGAAATCCTGGATGGATATGTCAGGAGCTTCCAAGAACGAAATCCAAATCTGTATCTGTTCAATGCAGTACTTCATATGGATGAGGCAACACCGCACCTGCATTTAGACTATATCCCGGTAGCAAATGGGTATAGGACGAAAATGCATACACGGAACAGCCTTACAAAAGCCTTGCAGGAAATGGGAATTGAACCGGCGACAAGCAAGCTGGATAACGAGACAATGCACTGGCAGAAGAGAGAAAGAGATTTTATCATGGGAATGTGCAGGGAGAGGGGACTTGAAGTTGAGGTTCTTGGTGAGAAACGTGATAACTATACGATACCGGAATATAAAGCTGCAAGGAAGGCTACGGATGAACTTACTGCTGAACTTGAAATATTAAATGCCGAAAAGCAGGAGGTAGAGGCTGCGATTGCGTATATCAACTCTGAGGCGGAAAACTCACGTGGAGAAATAGAAGAGAATAAGCAACATTTGGAAGAAATCAATGCAGAAATTGCAGAACGAGAAAAAATGTGTAAGGCGTATGAGAAGAAAATTGATAAAATCCAGAATGCTGGAAAACCAGTAAAAAAAGAACTTGATGTAATACGAAAAAGGACAAAGGAGCTTCCGGCACTTCTTGGTGGAGAAAAATCTATAAAGATATCTGAACAGGATTTTGAACGAGTTATGGATATGGCTCAAGCATCCGGCACTCTTCAAAAACTGAATGCGGCTTACGACATAGATATGGAGCGGATGCAGATAAAAATTGAGAAGCTCACAAGCCAAGTGCAAATATTAACAGCCAAGCTTGTCAAGGCGGAAACATTTCTTAAAATGAAAAAGCTTTTGGAGGAATTTAAAGAATATCTGAAACCAAATTCGATAAAAAAATCTTTGCAAGGAAAGAAAAGATCCGTTGAAGAGTATGATAGAGTGCATCTAAGGAATGAGGTAAAAAAAGACAAAGGAATTGCAATATAGCATATCAATTGGTAAAGAACATATGCAAATGGAAGAACTGCTATAGTAAGCTAGCGTAAAATTTTACTCGGATAATAAAAATTAAAATTAGAGAACACCTAACT
>OGMA01000794.1_pt1 | contig 11861 bp, 8 predicted proteins | sample 1573021 | NCBI WGS metagenome assembly OGMA01 (sample SAMEA2581905, study PRJEB24529) | metagenome | biome: Human gut stool | place: China | collected 2011 | reverse complement strand
TCTGTTAGGATTTAAATTGGAGAATCCATCTATAATATTCTCTAAGAAAGAAAAAGCTTCCCATGCACACAGTTTCATCAAGCGTCTGCCGCATGGTTATGATACCGTAATGTCAGAGGACGGCGGTAATCTTTCCCAGGGACAGAAACAGTTGTTATGTATTACCCGTGTTATGCTTTGCCTGCCGCCAATGCTGATTCTGGATGAGGCAACTTCTTCCATTGATACACGAACCGAGATCAAGATTCAGGAAGCGTTTGCAAAAATGATGAAAGGACGTACCAGTTTTATTGTGGCTCATCGTCTGTCGACCATTCAGGAAGCGGATATTATCCTGGTTATGAAAGATGGTCATATTATTGAGCAGGGACGTCATGAAGAACTGCTGGCTAAAAAGGGATTCTATGCAAATCTTTATGAGAGCCAGTTTGTAAATACATCCTCACAGGCATAAGGATTTTTGAAAAACAAAAGTTATACTAATCCACATAATAAATGGTGCGTGAGCCATCAATGCTCTCCATTGTGGAGGTTGTGATAAAATCTTTGACTGCTTCTTTATCTCTTGCGAGAAGGCAGTCAAAGATTTTTTTTGCACTGTAGTATAATTCTTTGGTGCCGTATTTTTGTCCGTAGCGAACCCAGAGGCTGCATACAAGATCGCGGAACGAGACAAAAAAGAGTGGGAGCAGAGTGTTGCCGCTGATGTAGGCAATCTCGTGGCTGAACTCAAAAATAAGAGAAGCAGTCTTTTCCGGGTCAGTACAGTTTTCCATCTGGTAGACATATTCCTGAAGCCCTAACAGTTCTTCATCTGATGCACGGTCAATCGCAAACCGGGTGGCTTCCACCATAAACATGATTCTTGCTTCCAGTACGGATTTTACTTCACGGTTTTTTAAAACGCCGCCATTGTAATTCATGATGGCAACGAGTGTGTCTAAAGAACCGTCTCTGTGATAGTCTGCGACAAAGGTTCCGATTCTTGGACGAACCACGAGGAAACCTTTCTTTTCCAGTTCCGCGATACCGGAGTTGATGACCGCACGGGACACTTTCATGGATTCCGCCAGTTCGCGTTCCGGTGGCAGTTTGGATCCAATCTCAAGTTTGCCGGATAATATCATATTTTGCAGTTCATTTACAAAAAGTTCCTTCAGGGAAGGTGCATTCAGTTTTTTAAATTCCATAAAATCTCCTGTTCCTTCATGAATAAGTGTCTGTAAAACTCTCTTAGTAATATTGATTTTTTGTCAAGTATTCTATGTTTTAGGGAATTTCACAATTATTATTGAAGTTTGATATCTGAAATATTAAGTTTGTCTCTGGATAGACCAGATACCACGAAACTATTTTATAAAAGATACAAATAAAAATCAATGATTCGACTTATTAAATTTTTGTGAAATTGACGATTCATTATCTGGCAGAGACAGAACCGGAAACTTGTATTTTAAGACAGATTCAGATATAATCAAAGGAAGCATGAAAAGAGTGGAGTGAATCATGAAGAAAAAGACCGTGACTTCTGAGACAGAAGAAATTACAATAGACAATAAAAAACAGAAAAGAAAGAGAGAAAAGAAAGCCTACCGGGAGATCCGGTGGGACAGGCTGGATAACACGGCACACCTTTTCCCTGTGATCGCAGGAGAGAATATGAGCAATGTCTACCGCATCAGTGTGACACTGACGGAGCTTGTACAGCCTGATATTTTGCAGCAGGCGTTAAACATTGTTCTTCCGAAGATGGATGGATTTAATTTAAGGCTCCGCATGGGGGCGTTCTGGTATTATTTTGAGGAGAATGGAAAATCTGCGCCGAGAGTACGCGAGGAGAGCAATTTTCCATGCCGCTATATCCAGCAGAATCAAAACCACAGTTATATGTTCCGCGTGACTTATTATAAATACAGGATTAATCTGGAAGTGTTCCATGTGCTGACGGATGGAATGGGCGGCATTAATTTTTTGAAAGAGCTGACGTACCAGTATCTGCGCCTTGCACACCCGGAACTGAAAGAGAAGGTGGGGGATTCCTTAAACAGCGGCACATCCTTAAACAGAGAGGACAGTTTCTTAAAAAATTATAAGAAGAGTTCTGCAAAAGGCTATCAGACAAAAAAGGCATATCTGTTAAAGGGAGAGCATCTGGGACCGGGAGAATTCGGCGTTATGCATGGGTATATGCAGATTCCGCAGTTGAAAGAGGTGTGTCACAGATACGGCTGCAGCATCAATGAATATCTGGTTTCCGTTTATATCTGGAGTGTGTATACGGAGTGTATGAAGGGAATGCCGTCCGCGAGTCCGATCCGCGTGGCAGTTCCGGTAAATCTGCGCCCATATTTTAATTCGATCACAACAAAGAATTTCTTTGTCATGGTGTCGGCAGAATTTCATCCGACAAAGGAAGTCTACACGTTTGCGGAAGTGCTGGAGATCGTGCGCGATAATCTGAGAAGCCAGATCAACAGGGAGCATCTGGAGAAATTGTTTTCCTATAATGTATCCAATGAGAAACTGCTTGCTGCGCGCGCAGTACCGCTTTTCTTAAAAAATATTGCAATGAAGCTTGTGTATACAAAGTCTGCACTCGCCAATACAACGACGATCACAAATATCGGAAATATCGGTGTGGATGAGGAATACCGCCCATATGTGGAGATGTTCCATGCATTTCTTGCAATGTCGAAGGGACAGCATTTGAAGGGAACGATCTGTTCTTATGGAAGTACGCTGGTGTTCTCATTCAGCTTTGATCTGAAAGATGTTTCCGTGCAGCGGGGATTTTTCCGTAAAATCGCAGCAGACGGAATTGAGGTCGAGTTAGATACAAATGGTGTGACTGCCGATTAAGAAGAATGGATCAGGATAGAAAAAAACAGGAAAGTAATGGTGTGAGATGAGCAGATGTAAACAATGTAATATAGAAGTTTTGGATGAGACGGAGCGCTGCCCGCTCTGTCACTCCGTATTAGAGCCTACGATAGAGGTGGAAAATATGTATCCCGATGTCAAGATCAAAACAAGACGGATGATGCTTTTGTCGCGAATTTATCTTTTCGTGGCGATCGTGGCAGAGGCGGTTTTAGTTGCAGTGAATCATTACGGTGATTTTGAGACGGCGTGGAGCCTTGTTACCGGTCTGATCTTTTTTTACGGATATCTGGTTGTCCGGTTTGCAATCCTTGGAAAAACCGGCTATATTGCCAAAACAATTGTTTTGACTTTAATTGCCATATTGATATTGATTGCAATCGATTTTGTGAATGGTTACCGGGGATGGTCGGTACGGTATGTGTTCCCGGCGGCGATCATTTTAGTCGATATAGGAATTTTGGTCTTGATGTGTGTGAACCGGAGGAACTGGCAGAGTTATATTATGTGGCAGATTTTTATGATTTTGTGCAGTTTTGTTCCGATTATTCTGTATCTGACCGGAATTATTTATGTGCCGTATCTGGCGCTCGCGGCACTCGGAACGTCTGTATTTTTGTTCCTTGGAACGCTGATCATCGGTGACAGAAGGGCAAGGGTGGAACTGAAGAGAAGATTCCATATCAGATAAGGAAACGACAGAAGTTTGAATAAGAGGGTTTATGATCAGAAAATTGACTTTGAAAAAAGAAAGAGAACATGAGACAAACGAAGCGAGCATCGCAGGAAATGTCATGCGTGACCTGATCGCGCATGTGACAAACGATAACCTGATCGGCAGGAAGATCAAAAGCGGTGAACTGCGGAAAAAAATGGTCGAACCGCCGTGGAAATGCCCGGATATGTTCACCATGACCACTATCGAGATGGAGCACTTCCCAATGGAGTGGCTTGAATTAAAGGAAAATCCAAATGAGCAGAAGGTAATCTTACAGCTTCATGGCGGCGGGTATATCGGAGCGATGCGGAATGCATACCGCATGTTTGCGGGACTTTACAATGAAGTCAGCAAAGGGATGAGTGTACTCACCATTGATTACCGTGTAGCACCTGAAAATCCATATCCGGCGGCATTGGAAGATGCAGTGAGCGCATATCAGTGGCTGCTCGGTCAGGGCTGGTTTGCAGAGGATATCATTGTGGCAGGAGATTCCGCAGGAGGAGGGCTTGCGATGGCACTGTGCCATTATCTGAAAGATCATGGAATGCAGCTTCCATGTGGGATCGTTGCAATGTCTCCGTGGACGGATCTTATGGCAAGCGGTGAATCGTATGATACCAATTATGAGAGGGATCCGTTGTTCGGAAATACGAGGGACAGCCTGATCTATAACAAAGACTATGTGGGTGACCATGATCCGATGGATGCTTATATTTCACCTTTGTATGGGGATTTCAGAGGATTTCCGCCAATGCTCATTCAGGTAGGTTCTTATGAGATGCTGTTAAGTGATTCGGTGAGCGTTGCCTCGAAAGCGAGACATCAGGGTGTGAAAGTAAGACTCAGTATTTATGATGGAATGTTCCACATTTTCCAGATGGCAGCAAAAATGCTGCCAGAATCCAGAAAAGCGTGGGCTGAGATTGGAAAATTTATTGATGTTTTGTCAAATGACTGACATCCATATAAACAGGAAGACCATTTTCATAGGTGACATTGGATTCCCCCTGAATCAATGGAGTGAGGTAATCAATTAATTCCTGTGTAACATCATTGCCAGCGGCGTTGATCCATTCAGCAGGAACGGATTTGGCTTCGTTGGCAATATTTTTTATCTTGGCATATCCATATTCGATCGTATATGGATCGTTGGATACACGGTTCATGGTGACCATAGAAGCTGTTACGCCTTCCTCGGAGAGCGCAACGGCTTTTTTTCCTAATTCAACAGATTCCATAAGATCTGTTTTGGATGCTAAATGGGCTGCACATCGCTGTAATACATTCACTTCGATGGAACGGACCTTTACACCTAATTTTTCTTTTACAAGGAATTCTAATGTTTTTCCGGCGCCACTCAGCTGGCTGTGGCCAAATGTATCGACTGACTTCTCAGAAGCGCTGATGTAATTGCCGGATGCATCGCGGATACCCTCTGATACGGCAATGATAACGTTATTGCGTTCAAATAGCATACGTTTTACATCTAACAGGAAGTCGTCCGTATCAAACGGAACTTCCGGAAGATAAATCAAATGTGGAGCGGAATTATATCCGTTTCTTGCAAGAGCAGCGGCAGCGGTCAGCCATCCTGCGTCACGTCCCATGATCTCAATGATCGTGACACTCTTGACTGCGTAAATAAAAGTGTCATGGGCAATCTCTAAAACAGAGGAAGCAATATATTTTGCAGCGGAACCAAAACCAGGAGTGTGGTCTGTTTCACACAGATCGTTGTCGATTGTTTTTGGAATGCCGATGATGCGGACATTGCTGCCGATTTTTCTGCCGTATTCAGATAATTTTAAAACGGTGTCCATAGAGTCGTTTCCGCCAATGTAGAAGAAGGCGCCGACATTGTATAATTCAAACTGTTTGAAGATAAAAACATATGAGGAATCATCATCCAGATAATCCGGCAGTTTATGACGGCAGGAACCTAAATACATTGCCGGTGTTGTTTCCAGACGATCCAGATATGCCGGATTTTCATTCATAATTTCTGTCAGATTTAATAAATGATTGTTTAAGATGCCAAGGATTCCATTTACAGATCCATAGACAGTCTCATACTGATCAGATGCCATGACTCCACGGATCACACCTGCAAGGCTGGCGTTAATTGCAACTGTCGGGCCACCGGACTGTGCGACCATTACATTTTTTAAACTCATAGTTTACTCCTTAATAATTCATTAACTTTTGTTAAAAATAGTATCCATTTCTTTTTCTTTTGTTATAATGAAAAAGATAGATTTTTTGAAAAAATCTTTTTGACTGCTATATAATAGCGGAAAATAACGTGTTTAGCAAGAGGTAGCAGGTGTGAAATGTGATTTATGTCCAAGAAAATGCCTTGTAGACCGGAAAAAGGGTGAAAAAGGAATCTGTGGGCAGACAGAAAATTTAAAAGTTGCGAGGGCAGCACTTCATTTCTGGGAGGAACCTTGCATTTCGGGAGATGCGGGATCTGGAGCTGTATTTTTTTCGGGATGTCCGCTGCATTGTGTGTTCTGCCAGAATGAGAATATCGCAAACGGAACAGTGGGAAAAGAAATTTCTGTGGAACGGCTTGCAGAAATTTTTCTGGAATTGCAGGAAAAAGGTGCCAATAACATTAATCTGGTCACACCGGGACATTTTGTCCCACAGATTACGAAAGCACTGGATCTGGCAAAGCAGGAAGGCTTAAAACTTCCAATTGTATACAATACCAGCAGTTATGAGACCGTCGAGACAATCAAAAGGTTAGAGGGTTATGTGGATATTTATCTGCCGGATTTTAAATACATGAGTCCGGGTTTGAGTAAAAAGTATTCCCATGCTCCGGATTATGCAGAGGTTGCAAAGGCAGCGATCGCAGAGATGGTGCGGCAGACAGGAAAGGCTGTGTTTGTAAATGGAGATGAAGATAACCTTATTTTAAGGGGAACAATCGTAAGACATCTGACACTGCCCGGTTGTATGGCGGATTCCATGCAGATTTTAAAATATCTGCATGAAACTTACGGAGATATGATTTATATCAGTATCATGAATCAGTTCACCCCACTTTCCAATCTGGAAAAGTATCCGGAATTAAATCGCAGGATTACCGATGAGGAATATGAGACACTGGTGGATTATGCGATTGAGATCGGAATAGAAAATGGTTTTATTCAGGAGGGAGACACAGCGGAGGAGAGTTTTATCCCGGCATTTGACTGTGAGGGCGTGTAACCCTGAAAATAAGAATAATATTTTCCGGTGGAAAAAATTTCCGAAAAAATAAGAAAAATTATATTTACATAATATGGGAAAATGCTATAATTAGTTTCGCATGATTACAAAGAAGGAATAGCAGCGAATTGCTGCAGACATATTCTTTATCATAATAGAGTGAATTGCGAAAAATTTACGATAAGTAATTGGAAATGCAGACGAGGAGGAGACGAGAATGAATTTTCTAAATTTAGTTCAGGGCGCAGCCGGAAAGGTAAAAGGGGTTGCGACTTTGCTTAGCGGGCTGACAAAGACACAGGCGATCATAGCAGGTGTAGCCACTGTGACAGCAGTTGGCGGTGTCGGAACAGGAGGATATTTTTTATATGACCATTTTCATCAGCCGGAACCAATTGTGGCAGATGTTGTGATAAGTACAGAGGTGGCAGAAGAACCGACGGAAGAAGTTGTGGCAGTTGAAGAGGTTGTCACGGAAGAGACAGAGGCGGCAGAACCGGAAACCGTTACATTGGTCGGAAGTTCTATTGAGAAGGATCTGAAGATCAAGATACAGGACGAGTCCTCGAAAAATGTAAAGGGACAGCCTTTTGAGATCACGATCAAGGCAGACAAGAAAAAGGCAAAATCAACTACATATTCAGATGATGATAAAGATGGTATTATTTACATTAAAAGTATTGATGCCGGAAAATATGATGTCTCTTTGAATGAGATTGATGGATATATCTCAAAAGAGAATTCTTACAAAGTAACAGTTAAGGACAAGATTGAATACACCAAGGTAGATGTCAAAGACGAGATCAAATCCGCAGCAGAAGTAGCACCGGCAGAGGATGCAGAGGTAGACAATGTTGAGGTGGAGGCTGTTATTCAGGATACAGTGGAAACGGTTGACAGTACCTGTACACCATCCAAAGTTGGGGCAGGAGATGTGGATACTTCCAACTTCCCTACTGCTTCCGTTGGTGGATCAACAAAAGTGGACATTGCACAGGCAGCAGTGACAGCTTCCGCAAAACGTGTGGGATACCATGCTACAGGAACGGAATCATCTGGTGTGACTACATCATCCGAGACATCATCGGAAACAGCAACACCAAAATCATCAGAAACAACAGCACCAAAATCATCGGAAACGACAACACCGAGTGAAGGCAGTTCGGAAACTACTGGTGGTCAGGGAACTGGCAGTGGTCAGAATAATGGTTCTGGAAATAGTGGAAGTGGTGAGAGTACAGGTGGTCAGCAGGGAGCATCTGGTGGAAACAGCAGCCAGAATGGAACACCTGGAGACAAAACAGATGGTACAGAGACAAAGCCGGATGATACGAAACCAGATAAATATGAAATTACCATTGTCCATATGTTTTATAAAAACGATGGAAAAACAAAAGCAGACAAAGCAGATGAAAAAGAGACAGTAACTGTTGCAAAGGATGCGAAAACGGTGTCATCTGCAAAAACATATGACGGATATAAAGCTTCCAACGGTACAACCTTTACCATTCAGAATGGTGCAAAAGAATATACCATCATGTGGGTTGCAACAGCAGCAGATAAGGCTACTTATAAGGTAACACATAATTTCTTTCAGGTTGATGGAAAGACCAAAGCAGAAGAATCCAAAAGTGAAGATATCACAGTAGATGCTACTGCTACTGAGATACAGGCATCTTCTTATGAAGCACAGGGATATAAACTGGCAGAAGGTTCCACGAAGATCAAAGGGGCAGCAGGCACAACAGCATACACATTAAATTGGGTAAAAGCTGCAGCCGCAGCCAGCGCATCCGTCACAGCACCACAGACGGCTGCTTTATATAACAGCACCATTAACAATGCAAATACAATTGCGCTTACAGCAACATTGACAGACGCAGGCAATATTATCACAAATATTACATGGACTAGCAGTAATGAAAAAGTTGTAAAGGTATCCAATGGAGCGAAAACAGGATGTACCTTAACCGCAGTTGGAAAAGGAAGTGCAACTGTTACAGGTACGATCACATACTTATCAAAACCGGGCGATACAAAGACAACCGCAAATGACAAGAAAATCACATGTACAGTTACAGTCAATGATTTTACTGGAAATACAACAACCCAGTTAAAAGATAAATCCGGTAGATTACTTTACAAAGATTCCGAGTGTAAAAAACCAGCAACCGTGGCAGATTACAATGCAAACGGAACTTACTACACCGAGCCGGTTTACACCGGATGGCAGACCATTGATGGAAAAGTATATTACTATAACAGCAACCATCAGCGTGTAACAGGAAGTCAGGTGATCAGTGGTATCACTTATAACTTCGGAAGTGATGGAGCATTACAGCAGGGGTCTGGAAAGAACGGTATTGATGTATCCAGCCATCAGGGAAATATTGACTGGGCATCTGTAAAGGCAGCAGGTATCAATTTTGCAATTATCCGTGTCGGTTACCGCGGATCACAGACAGGAGCATTGGTAGAGGATTCCTGCTTCAAGAAAAATATTCAGGGTGCAACTGCAAATGGTATTAACGTTGGTGTTTACTTCTTCACACAGGCTACAACTGAGGCAGAAGCTGTTGAGGAGGCAAGTATGGCATTGACCTTATGCTCCGGATACAATCTTTCTTACCCGATCTTTGTCGATACAGAGAACGGAAGCGGAGCAGCCCGTGCCAACGGATTAGATAAAGGCACCAGAACAGCATGCGTGGCTGCGTTCTGTAAGACCATTGCAAACGGCGGAAGAAAAGCAGGTGTTTACGCAAGTAAGAGCTGGTACAACAATAAAATTGATGCATCTGCATTCAGCAACTACTTTATCTGGGTTGCACAGTACAACACAACCTGCAATTACAAAGGAAAATATAACATGTGGCAGTATTCTTCCAAGGGAAGTGTTCCTGGAATCAAGGGAAATGTCGATGTAAATATTGCATATTAATTCATGGATTTTAAAAGGACGACCGGTATCTGTTTAGATACCGGTTGTTTTGCACATAACAATCGATAAGGGGAACAGGTTTGCTATATTATAATAAGAAAGAGTATCCAAAACAGATATGGGTGTCGCAGATACCGGAGCGGGAAGTTTCTTTGTTAAGGGAAAATCTTGCCGAAACAAAACAAACTACATTTGTATTAATGCAAAAAGAGGAAGCATGTCATCAACTGTCAGAACAGCGGAGCAGAGATATCATTTTTCTATCTTCGAACCAGTCTCTCTTAGACCTTGCCAGAGATGTGGATGTTCCGGCGATTGCCTGTCAGATGCCGGAAACGGATACATTTCTTCATGCCGATATGGTCGTTGAGGGGTTCGAGGAAGTCGATATGACGTTTTTGCAGCGCGTGTATGAGAGACATTTCAACATTCCATGGACGATTCTGGAGACGAAACGCTGTATTGTGAGAGAATTGGAGCTTTCTGATCTGGATGCCCTTTTTTCCATGTATGCAGAACCCGGAATGACCGATTATATGGAGGGGTTATATGAATATGAGGAAGAGCTGGAATATCAGAAAGCCTATATCGAAAATATGTATCGTTTTTATGGATATGGAATGTGGCTTGTTTTTGAGAAAAAAACGGGCACACTGATCGGCAGGGCCGGTGTGGAACACCGGGAAGAGTTAAATGGAGATATGGAATTGGGGTATGCGATCCGGACATCCTTTCAACATCAGGGTTATGCCTATGAAGTCTGTCAGGCAATCATGCAATATGCAGGAGAGGAGCTGCAGGTACATCTCTTGCACTGTCTGATTCAAAAAGAAAATACTCTTTCTGAAAAACTTGCCATAAAATTAGGCTTTTCATATTGCGGTGACCGGAAAATAGACGGCGCTCTGATGTCAGATTATCAGATAGAATGGTGATGGAAGCCGGATGCAAAGTTTAAGCGTTGATTTTTGATAGAAAATAAAATATAATCATATATTATACACAAAAGCATAGATAAAGTGGGTGATCTACATGGCAGAACTTTCATCAGAAGAATTAGAGAAAATCGTAAAAGAAGAGGACAATAGTATCAAACCAATGAAGGAGTTTGAGAGTCCCGAAAAATTATATCAGGAATTGATCGCCAGTGTCCGTAAGTATCATCCATCTACGGATATCAGTCTGATAGAGAAGGCATACAACATTGCATACGAGGCACATAAGGGGCAGGTAAGAAAATCGGGAGAACCGTATATCATCCATCCATTGTGCGTTGCGATTATTTTAGCAGAGTTAGAGCTTGATAAGGAGACGATCGTAGCGGGACTTTTGCATGATGTGGTGGAAGATACCGTTATGACCGATGAGGAGATCAGGCAGGAGTTTGGTGCAGAGGTTGCACTGCTGGTAGATGGTGTCACAAAATTAGGGCAGTTGTCCTACGATGCGGATAAGGTGGAAGTTCAGGCAGAGAATTTAAGAAAAATGTTCCTTGCCATGGCAAAGGATATCCGTGTGATCCTGATCAAACTGGCAGACCGCCTACATAATATGCGGACATTGAAATACATGACACCGGAGAAACAGAAGGAAAAAGCGCGCGAGACGATGGATATCTATGCGCCGATCGCCCAGCGCCTTGGTATTTCCAAAATTAAGATCGAATTAGACGATCTGTCTTTAAAATATTTAGAGCCGGAAGCATACTATGATCTGGTTCACCAGATCGCCCAGAGAAAAAGTGTCAGGGATGATTATGTCCAGAGCCTTGTGGAAGAGGTGAAAAAGCATATCCACGAAGCCGGAATTCCGGCGCAGATTGATGGACGCGCAAAGCATTTTTTCAGTATCTATAAGAAAATGAAGAACCAGGATAAAACGCTGGATCAGATATATGACCTGTTTGCAATCCGTATTATTGTGGATTCCGTAAAAGACTGTTATGCGGCACTTGGGGTTATCCACGAGATGTATAAACCGATTCCCGGCCGATTCAAAGATTACATTGCCATGCCAAAACCGAACATGTATCAGTCACTTCACACGACACTGATCGGACCGACCGGACAGCCGTTCGAGATCCAGATCCGTACCTATGAG
>OGMA01000780.1_pt1 | contig 12036 bp, 5 predicted proteins | sample 1573021 | NCBI WGS metagenome assembly OGMA01 (sample SAMEA2581905, study PRJEB24529) | metagenome | biome: Human gut stool | place: China | collected 2011 | reverse complement strand
AATCAAAGACTTCAAGGTTTACGTAAAATCCAAGGCTTTCAACTATTAAGCCGGACAGATTTATCCATAAAAAAAGGAGCTTGCCGCGATAACGGGGCAAGTTCCTTTCCTTTTTTCTCAAATATATCAGCAAGGATTCCAACTTTCTTTCCATTCGATAACCGGTTTACCAGTATCATCAAAACCAATCGGCAGCCAGATATACTTTGAATACATCAAACTCTCCGGCTTCCAGACATCAGCCATAAAGACAAATCTATTTTCCAGAGTAGAAATGACAAAGGTACTTTGACCGCCGAAAGTCTTTTCAGCCCCCTTACCTATAAAAGGATGCAGATGCTGTTTCCACGGTCCCCAGATGGAGGATGCTGAAAACAAACGTGCCTCATTGGGCTCCCATCCCGTACAGCCGGAAGTAATCATCCAATACGTACCGTCATGTTTGAATAGTGCCGGAGCTTCATTATGCCATCCCGGGAAGAGACGGATATATTTTCCGGAATGTCCTTGATAGTCATCAGTCAGCTCGGCAATTTGCAAGGTTAGATTCTCTTCCGAAGAATAGATATGATAAGCTTTTCCATCGTCGTCAACATACAATGTCATGTCCCGGGACATCTGTCCTCCCTTCAAGTCACGTTTCACAAACAACCCCTTATTGACAGCCTCTCTCCACTCAGGCGTCCACCATTCTTCAAACTGTTCCATATTCCACTGTATGTCCCGTTCTTCGTCCGTCATATTCAGCGGAAATACTCCCGGACAAACACGACTTGAAGAAACAAAACGATAAGGTCCCGCCGGAGAGTCACTGACAGCCACTCCTGCACGGGCAGCCGCATAGCCCTTCCCTTTCAGTTCCAGATGAAACCACATGACAAATTTCTTCGTCTTTTCGTTATAAATCACCTTGGGACGTTCTATAATACAGCCTTTCTCTATTTCATTGCCAGCTTCCTCCGATACAGACAAGGGCACCCCCTCATATTTCCAATTACATAAATCGGCAGAAGAATAACATGTTACTCCTACCTCCGTAGAGAATCCTTTTGCAGGACGGTGTTCACCGAACCAATAATATTTACTGTCAAATAACAGTATACCACCACCATGTGCATTAATGTACTCCCCGTTTACATCGTTCCATACTCCGGCTGGAACGATTTCACCTTCCCCCCTTATAGGGACATCATTTTGTGCCTGCAGGCCGACGACTGACGCCACGACAACCAAGCATACCACTAAAAACTTGAAATTCAAATGAGTCATATTCTGTCTTGTTTCTATTTATAAAGAAGGGAGCAGGACGCCTTCTCACCAGAAAGTGTATCCTACCCCCTAAATCAAATACCTATTGAAAAATGCCTTTATTTCTCAGCCGGCTGGTCAGCTACCACCGGCCAATAAGGGTTCTGGTAAAGAATAGAAGTCGATACATCCGCTCCCGAAGAGGCTGTCAACTGGAACTGTTTTATCATAATAGGATTCAAATAATGTGCCATCTTCCAAGTGCAGCCATTATAGGCAGACTGGTTGCTGCTTCTCTCGAACGGACGGAGATACTCACTCTTGTCTTTCGATGAGACATTAGCTTTGTCTGTCCCGTCAGCAACCAAAATGGATTTTCCATTATCATCCAAATACCAGTCCTCCATCGGAGTATTCCACAAATGCATACCTTCCAGATGGCTGGGAGCAGTCATCAGTTGGTCCATAGAACGCCAACGGCACAAGTCCATGTAGCGAAGACCTTCAGCCAGGAACTCGCAACGACGTTCACGACGGATATTATACAGAGTCTTGTCAGAGATGACACTTCCACCCGTATAGGCTCCCCAATCATTTTCAGCCTCCTTGCTCATGTCCGTTGCAGCGATAGTCTTGTCAAAATCAGTACTGATGCCGGCACGTTGACGAAGTACAGTCCAATATTCACGAGCCGTAGCATCCAGCGTTCCATTGAGCAGATAACTTGCTTCCATATAATTCAGCAGAGCCTCAGCCGCACGGAAACATACAGCTGCCGTATAACCACCGCCATTGGCATAATACTTACGGTTGAATGAACCACCCTTGCGCAATGCATAGCCGGTAGCATAGCCACGCTCACCGTCACCACTCGTAATGGCCGGATAGGGCTCTTCCATCACAACCTCCGTACCTTCATTATTATCAACTTCAAAAAGGATGTTCTTCTGTCCCGGTTCTTTCAGGAAGATACTGAGACGCGGGTCACGGTTTACACGTACATCAGCAACCGTCTTGTCGCCCATATAATAGCCGTCACCATCCGCATAAGAACCGTGAGCATAAACCGGAGTACCATCCTTCATCAGGAAATTCTGTACGAATCCACGGGTCAGACCGATACGGTAATTACCACGTCCGGCAGCGGCATTGATGTTATGAGTAGAGAGTCCGCGGGCATACTGGCGCCACAACAGTACTTCCTTCACATCCGAAAGGTCTTCTTGTGCAAACATATCAAAGTAAGGATTTGACGGGTCATCAGCTGATTGTTGCAACACACCGGTATTCTCCGTCAAATTCCCTTTGTATTTATCTGCTACAAGTTTGGAAGCTTCTACGACCTGTTCCAAGAAGTACTTCACTTCATTATCAAGGTTTCCGCTCGGATACTGGTAATTGTTGTGAAGAGATGCCCCCGGCCAGCCTTCTCCACCAGGTACGAATGCCGTACCCTTGAAATTCTGCAACCAAGTAGCCTCGAACAGTGCCACACGTGACTTAACCAGCATCGCAGCATCCTTATTGATACGCGTCGTCGCCATATCGACATCACTCATATAGGCATAAGCCTTGTCAAGATCGGAAATGATGAAACGTGCCACTTCATTACGCGGAAAACGTTTGCTGGCTTCACGGAGAGCTTCCATCTCATCGGCAAGCGGTTGGTCGATAATCGGGAAGTCACCGAACAACTGAAGCTTCTTAAAGTACTCGTAAGCACGCAGGAAGTACATTTCTCCGATATAGTGCTTGATGGTGGCTACACTCCCGGAAATTGTATTTTGTGAACCGCTCATGTCCTCACCGAATTTGGGAAGTGCTTCAGACAAAAAGAAATTAATACGATAGATGCGTTCGAACTTCCAATTGTCACTTTCGCTATGAGGTACTTTCCAGCGATCCTGGGTATAGCGGTCATTGGCATTCACCTCTATCTGGTTATCGGTTCCTTTGTCTTCACCGAAGATGCCATAAGTCCACTGGCCGAATGACGGAAGGACATTGGGATATTCATCATTCAGATTGGCTTCCAACTGGGCCGCAGTGGAGTAATAGGTTTCGGGAGAAATGCTTGACATCGGCTCTCTGTCCAGAAAATCATCGCAGGAAGTCGTTCCGGCAATCACTGCCATTGCCATGAACGCTTTTACAATATATCTATAATTCGATTTCATAATATTCTTCATTATTTATGGGATTAAAGTGATACGCTAAGTCCAAAAGACCAAGTTCTTGAAAGCGGGTATGCATTACCGGCACTCTTGATAGGTGCAGAAGCATTGCTGTCCGTGTTACCACCGCTGATGGTTTCGGGATCGAACAACTTGCTCAGTTTGGTTCCCGTCCACAGATTCTCGCCCGATACGAAGATGCGGCAGTTGGTGATACCGATTTTGCGAATCATGGAAGCAGGCAATGTGTAGCCAAGCTGGAAGTTCTTCAAACGGATATAAGACGCATCCTGCAGATAGCGGGTTTGGGTTTCCTGGTTCTGGGTACTGTCAAATCTCGGACGCGCATAGTATGAATTGACATTGGCGGCAATCTCATGACCGGCCAGCCCGACGGGTTCATCACGGAAGTAATCTTCGTGTTCCTTCAAACCGGTTGACCACCACATACCCCATTGGCCAACGCCCCAGAAGATATTGGAACCCTGCCAGTAGTCACGCTTCATCACTCCCTGGAAGAAGAGGCGAACATCAAATCCCTTGTAATTGGCATTCAAGTCAAGACCGAAATGATAACGGGGAGTATTGTTGCCTATCACCTTCAAGTCACCGTGGTCCTCCAAAGTCTGTGCACCTTTGGTGATGCCCGGTTTGCCATCCTGGTCGGCATACATGATGTCACCGGCAGTCCAAACGCCGGAACCGATGGCACTTTGTCCGCCCACTTTATTCAGATGCGCCTGCATCTCATCATCTGTCTTGGCAATTCCCACGGTTTCAAAGCCCCAGATTTCACCAATCTCGCGGCCTGCGATATAAGTATTGATTGAGTTTGTCGGGTTACCCGGGTATCTGTCTATATAAGTACGTGCATCAGAAACATTGAACTTAATGCCATAGCCCATACCGAAGTTGGTGCGGTCCTGCCATCCGATGGTAAGTTCCCAACCCTTCGTCTTCAAGTCACAGTTATTGGTCTTGGGAGTCGCAATACCCAATGTAGCGGGCAACTCTACAGACGGACCTACCATATTGTCCGTATAACGGATATAAGCATCGAATGACCCGGTCAGACGGTTGTTGAACAGCCCCCAGTCAAGACCGATATTCCAGGTACGCACTTTCTCCCAAGTCAAGGCTGTACTGATAAGGTCGCCTACATAAGCAGTGTTTGGTTTCAGTCCATTCTGCAGCCAGCTTCCGTTTGCCTGCTTCAATGTCATGGCACGATAAGTAGGATACCAGCCGTTTGTATTCATATTCCCCAGTTCACCATAAGAGAAACGGAACTTCAACTGATTGCAAACATCCGCAAAATCTTCCCAGAAGTTTTCCTGGGCAATGTTCCAACCCAAAGAGAAGGAGGGAGACAACTGCCAACGATTGCCACGGCGGAAGCGGGAGGTACCATCATAGCGCAAATTGGCCTCTGCCAGATAACGACCTTTATAATCATAGTTCAAGCGGCCAAAGAAACCCGCTGTGGCCCACTCATTACGATAGCCACCCACCTCGGGCACCTTATCCTTACCGGCGCCGTCAATATTCGATATCAAGTCCAGTTCCGGAAGGTCTTCCACCTGCAAGCCATATCCTTTGGCACTAAAAAACTTCTGGCGCATTTCTTCGGACTGAAAACCACCCATTACCTTAAAATTATGATCATCATTGATAGCAAGAGAATAAGTGGAGTAAATATTCCAGTTCATGTAGCTCTCTTTCTTGTAGTCTTGATAGAGACTTGAGGTTCCTTGCGTATCCACAATATTTCCACTCACATCGTGGTTATAGTAAGGAAGTCCGGTTTCACGTGTATCTATAGAATTGGTACTATAGTTGAACTCAACATTGGTAATCCAATTCTTCACGGGTTCGAATACCAAGCTTGCCTGATGATAAACCTTATCTGTCTGCACATCGCGCTCACCACCCAATGCAAGTGACATCGCCGGCGTATCGGCATTACCATTAAAATAATAGCCGTTTTCATCATAAACCGGAAGATTAGGCCAAGTCTGACGGCCAATTCTCTCATACAAACCGCCACCAAAATTGGTAGGACGGCCAAGGTCTTGACGGACATAACGCAAGCTGTAATTGAACTTCAACCATTTGGTCAGCTCGGCACCAAATTTGGCAGTAGCATTATAGCGCTTCAAGTCATCGGAACCATGACGGAGCAAACCATTCTGATCCAGATAGCCCAATGAAGCATAATAATTGAACTTGTCACCACCACCGCTTACACTGAAATTATGTTCTTGCGAGAAGGAAGAACCCTTGTAGATTTCGGAAAACCAGTCAGTATTGGCATACGCCGTAGTAAACGGGTCGCCTGCCGGTTTACCCCATACATTGCCATCAGTAGGCAAACCGCCACGATTAGTACCTCCCGCAGCCTGGAAGTCAAGCATCTGCTGCATCACTGTATCAGAGAACTGGGCATTGTCCTGACCGTTGCGTGCAGCCTCATTGAAGTAGTTGGCAAAGGTATAGGAGTCCATCATCTCCGGCAGATTCACCGGACTGTTGAAGCGGAAGCTGTTGTTGTAGTTGATAGTCGGCTTGCCCGATTTGCCTTTCTTGGTAATCACCAAGATAACACCGAACGGTGCACGCGACCCATAAATAGAGGAAGCGGCAGCATCCTTCAATACAGAAATATTCTCGATGTCCTGCGGATTCACCGTATTGATGTCACCTTCCATACCGTCAATCAAAATCAGCGGACTTCCGCTTGAGCCGTCACCGATGGTACCGTTGCCACGGATATTGATGGACATGTTCTTGTCCAGTTCACCGGTATTGGTCGTAATCTGCAAGCCCGGTACCAAGCCCTGCAATGCCTGCGTGGCATTCGCTACCGGACGTGCTTCAATTTCCTTCGCCGTAGCCAGCCCCACAGAACCTGTCAGGTTCACCTTCTTCTGCGTGCCGAAACCTACCACTACCACCTCGTCCAGTATTTCGCTGTCTTCTTTCAGAGTCACAGTAAAGGATGTTTTTCCAGCCACCGGCAGCTCTACCGTCTTATAACCGATAAAGCTGATTGTCAAAGTGGCATCCGAAGGGACTTTCAAGGAGAAATTACCGTCAATGTCGGTAATTGTTCCATTCGTCGCATTCCCTTTCTCCACTACACTGGCGCCAATCACCGGTCCCATCGCATCATTAACCACACCTTTTACATTGATTGTCGAACTCTGTGCGTTCAAGAACTGAACATTCAACAGAAGGGCCATGCAAATGGCCAAAGTGACATACACTTTCAGCCCGAGTCCTTCAAAGAATCTCTGTCTTTTCATTGTATAAACTTTAAGATTAAACATTAATTGTTTCACTTTCACTCTTCATTTTAACCGTGAAAACAATGGCAAATGTAGGCGAATGCTGATAGGAAGACCTCCAATAATGCTTCTACGAGGTAGAATTTTAGTTATTCGACCTAATTGAAGCATAATTTGACTTGATCTATGACTGTATGAAGCGTTCCTGATATTCCGTTGGCAACATGCCGAATTCCTTTTTGAAACAAGAGCTAAAATATTTTGGGTCATTAAAACCGACGGCATACGCCAGATCGGAAATACGCACGGAACTCCCCTTCTCCTCCATAATGCGGCAGGCCGCTTTCAGACGGATGTTACGGATAAAGGCAGAAGTATTCAGTCCCGTCAGGGATTTCAGTTTCTTGTAAAGGGTGGACTTGCTGGTGCCCATCTCCTCCACAAACTGGGGCTGGTCGAAATCTGAATCTTCCAGATGGCGGTTTACGCAGTCAATGGCACGCTGCATGAAGTCCTCATCAATGCTGGTATAGTCCAGTTCCTTGATTTCGAACACTAGTTGGTTCTTAAAGTCATGCGCCTTGCGTTCTTTGTATTTCAGCAGATTGCGGATGCGTGCATGCAGCACGGCCAGGTTGAACGGTTTACTGATAAAGGCATCCGCCCCCACTTCATAAGCTTCGGCACGGTCTTCCTCCTTGTTCTTGGCTGTCAGAAGAATCACGGGAATATGACTGAGTTCCAACTTGTTCTTCACATACCTGCAAAACTCGATGCCGTCCATTACGGGCATCATCACGTCCGAAACAATCAGGTCAATATCCTCATTGTCAAGCACAGTCACAGCCTCCTGACCGTTTTCGGCCGTATGGACATTGTATTCACGTTTCAGCAGCCGGACCATTAACTGCAAAAGCTCCTCATTGTCCTCCACCACCAGTATGGTATGAGCTTTGGGCTTTTCAGCAACCACATTCTCCGCATTCTCCTCTTCAAGATAGGTAACGGTTTTCTGTACCGGAAGTACAGCTTCCTCATCAATCTGTTCTTCCTTAAAGTAAGAGCGGTCTACGGGCAAGGTCACGATGAATTCCGTTCCCCGGCCTTCCTCGCTCTCCACTTCAATGCTTCCTCCATGCAGCTCCACCAAGTCCTTTACCAAAGAAAGGCCGATGCCCGTACCAATGGTGTTGAACTTCCGGTAATCCCCCTCGTAGAACCGCTTGAAGAGGCTCTTCTGCTTGTCCTTTGAAATGCCACTGCCATTATCCTTTACATGCAACCGGACGAAGTCCCTGTCTTCGGCATACATCAGCGTGACTTGTATATAGCCACCCTCCTTATTATATTTGGCGGCATTGGAAAGCAGGTTGTAGAGAATCTTGTCCAGCTTGTCCGTATCAAAATAACCGATAATCGACTCCGGATTACAGAGTACGGAGAAATGTATCTTGCGCTTTTTGACAAGCGGCAGGAAAGATTCGGCTTCATTTTTCACAAACGCCGCCACATCTCCTGGAGAGACACGCAACTTCAGATTGCCGGTTTCTGCTTTACGAAATTCAAGAATCTGCTGCAACAGACGGATGAGCCTGCTGATATTGCTACCCATTACCGTATAAAGGTCGTCATGCCCGGGAAACCGCATCTTCAACTCATCGACGGTAGCCGAGATAATGGTCAGCGGAGTCAGCAGTTCATGCGTGATATTTGTAAAGAACTGCAATTTGGCATGATTCAGTTCTTCCAGTTTGGACTTCTCCATCTCCCGAAGATGCAGCTCATTACGCAGCTGCATCCTGTTCTTTGCTGTCCGGAGAATGAAGCAGACAATAGCTGCCCCTATCAGTGCATAAATGATATAAGCCCACCATGTAGCCCAGAACGGTGGTAATACCACCACCTCAAGTTCACGGATTTCCTGACTCCAAATGCCATTTTCATTGGTGGCTTTCAGACGGAACCGATAAGTGCCGCTCTTCAAATTATTATAATAGGCAAAACGGCGGTTGGCATCCGTATATTGCCAATCCTTGTCAAAACCTACAAGCTGATAGGCATACCGATTTAAACCGGGATTCTTATAAGTAAGGGATGCGAATTCAATACTGAAATTATTATATCCGTAAGGCAGATCTAACTTCCGTGTAAACGAAGGCATGACAGAAGAAATCCGTTCTCTGACCTCCGGTTCCAATACCGCAAAAGAACGGTTGAAGATTTTTATATCCGTAATCAGATAAGGCACGGCTTCATTGTCTTTCTCCAGAGATGCAGGAAAGAAACTGTTATAACCCTTATTTCCTCCAAAGAATAACTCGCCCTCCCTACTGCAAGAAGACTGTGATATGAAAAAGTTATCCTGCAGACCGTCTGCTGTCGTATAGACACGGACCGTAGCCAAATCCTCGTCCATCGGTACAAAAAGCTGTACCAGCCCCATATTGGTCCCCATCCATAGACACCCTTGCCTGTCTTCCTCTATAGACCCTATCATGTCAGCGGACAGCTGATATTCCTGATTCTTTTCCGTAAATACATTTTCCTTATAATCATATAGATACAACCCTCCTCCCTCAGTTCCGGCCCATAGCCTTCCCGATTTATCCACATGCAAACACAACACCGAGTTCGTTGCCAGCTGGCCGTTGTTATAACTATAGTTACTATATTTCAGCGTTTCGGGATGCTGCACATCCCCCATAATATGTATAATTCCATAGTTGGCTGTCGCAATCCAGAAGCTGCCATCCGCATCCTCCACAATGTCCTTCACATGATACCAATCTGCCAACCCGCCTCCGGCAAAAGAAAGTGTTCCGAACCTATAATGCCCTCCATCGGCCAAACTGATTCCCATACCGCCGCGACAGCCTACCCAACAATTCCCCTTACTGTCCTCACACAAGGCCGAAACGCAATCCGAATAGAGATAAGGCGTGTCGGATTCAGTCAGCACCTTCACTTTCTCTCCTTTCTCATAAATCAAGATACCACCGTCATAGGTAGCGAACCATACTTCTCCATTCTTACGCTGAATAATGTAATTGACCGTGGGTACACCGGGAATATCCGAGAATTCCGGGATATGGGAAAAGAACGACAACACACCGGTTTCATAATCCTTGCGTGCCAGCCCATAACTTCCGGTACCCAGCCAAAGGTCTTTATCTGCATCGGCAAACAAAGCGCGGACGGCAGTAGTAGGCACGTCATCCTCTGCCAGATTCAAAGAATAGAAAGTAAATGGAGATTGTTTCGTGTCTATCATCAGGACACCGCCGCCAATGGAACCCAGCCAGATATTATTGAAGCGGTCGCGCAACAGTGAATTTATTTCATCACAAGGTATATGATATGCCGAATGCAACGACTTGTAATTAATGAATGTACCGGGATTCTCCTGCTTCATAATGCTCAGCCCCACCCGGGTCCCTATCCACAAGGTATGGGTGTGTACATCCTCCACAATATCATAAACAATATTGTCCGACAAGCTGGCATCATCCCCTATCCGATGCGAATAATGTGTATAAAACACGTTTGCCATATCCTTGGGATGATTCAAGAGAAATAATCCGCAATCCCAGCCACCGACCCACATTTTCCGGTTTGAATCCTGATAGATAACATGTGCCGAGTTCCGTTCATTGATTTTGGGATATGCATAGAATTTATCCTCCTTCCGGGAATAACGAAAAAGACCACTGGACCAGGTACCGACCCACAAATCCCCATCCGAGTCCTCGAACAACGATTTGATGGAAGCTGCGGGAAATATACCATCGGTGGACTTGCCGTCATACATCACGAAGGAGTCCTTCTCTGCCACATACCGGCATAAGCCGGAATCCGTACCAATCCATACCTCATTTTCCCGGGTGACCAACAGGCATGAGACCGCATTGTTTGGAATGGCAGGCGCAGTATATTGACGGATTTCTCCGGTTTTCTTATTGAGTGTGTTCAACCCCTCTTGTGTACCAATCCACAAGAAGCCGTCATTGTCATCGGCAAAACAATAAATGTTGTTACTGGTCAACAAACCGGGAGTATTCAAGCTCGATTTATAGACAGTAATCTGGTAACCGTCGTATTTACAGAAACCATACCGGGTAGCAAACCACAAAAACCCTTCCTTATCCTGATATATTTTCTGGACCTCATCCGTCGGTAATCCGTCTAATGTAGAAATCTGCTTGAACTTCAAACGGGAAATAACATCCCCATCAGCCGCATGCCCCAAGGCAGGATACATTGTCCAAAAGCTGAACAGGAGAAGACACGTATGCAGACAAAAAAAACTTACTCTATTTTTCATATACCAGATATTAGGAATTATGACAAATATAGCAAGTTCAGCTCACTTTAAAGAAGAATTATACTCTTTTTTTGTCTGCAAATACTTCAAACGAGGCTTTATTCCTTACCTTTACAGCCGTGTTCTACACCCTAACCGTAGACAAGCAAACAACATATGGAAAATAAATTCGACTACCAGTCTGTGCCTTATGGCTTTGCGCATTGCTTCCACAGCCAGTGCATCCATAAGGAAGAATGCCTGCACCATCTGGCCGCTATCAATTGTACCTCGCAATATCCCACCTTAAGTATCATCAACCCGAACCGTATCCCTGCCGATACCACCGACTGCCCTTATTTTCGGAAAGCCCAAAAGTACCGAGTAGCATGGGGCATCCGGCATCTGCTGGACAATGTACCCCACAAATGTGCAGCCCCGATGAGGAACCAGCTTGTAGGACACTTTGGCAAGACCACCTATTATCGCTTTTACCGCCAGGAACAAGGCTTGTTTCCAAAGGCACAAGCATATATCCGTCAGGTTTTCAAACAATACGGAATTGCCGAAGAACCGAAATTCGAGAGATACAGCGAAGAATACAGCTACAACGATTGAAGCATCCGGACAGCTCAGCTTCTACAAAGTTTATTTTTGAAAAACATCTGTCATGCTATCACGCAGAGGGGGATATCCTTTTGATTATAAACCGATTAAAGCGTGAAAGATACCCGTGATAGATAAAAATCTTCACAACCATCCATCACGCCATAACAAAAGCAGTATCCGATACTTACTTCATTCACCACAGAATAGTGATATATGCTTAGTTCTCAGTATGAAACTTTTAGTTTCTTAAACAAATACCAAAAGTTTCAACAACAAATACCATTGGTTTAAACCTTCTAAAATAAAAGTTTCAACAAGAGAAACTGAGAGTTTTCCTTAGGAAAACTATTGATTTCAACAAGCAAAACCTTTTGTTTCAACAAACGTAATCTTTCATCTAAGCCTCAACAGCGCAACC
>OGMA01000684.1_pt1 | contig 13380 bp, 9 predicted proteins | sample 1573021 | NCBI WGS metagenome assembly OGMA01 (sample SAMEA2581905, study PRJEB24529) | metagenome | biome: Human gut stool | place: China | collected 2011 | reverse complement strand
GGGACGGAAAAATTGCTTTTTTTGAGACACAGAAGCAGAATCTCAAAAATCAGAAAGCGGATACAATCGAAGAAATTGCAAAAAAGCTGGAGAAGTTTCATACTTACGAGGATGAGATTGCGGCAGCAAAACAGGAGTACAACAGCTCACAGATGTTCCACATCTTAGATGAGGCAGAAGAGCGCGGAGAGCAGATGGCGAAAGCGGCTGAGAAATATAAGCCAAAGACCGAGGAAGAGCAGAAAAAGGAGGCTCAAGGCGAGGCAGCAGGAACAGACGGCAAAACCGATGATAAGGGTGTTTTATCCGAAATTATGGATGATATGTCGGAATCAATCGATGCGCAGGAAGGAAATCTGGAAACTACCGGACAGCTTTCAGAAGCAGAGTTACAGCAGAAATTGTCCGACGAGGAATTGCAGAAAAAACAACAGAGATATCAGTCGTTTGACGTGCGGGCATAATAAAAGCCGATATTTCACTGATGCCTGTCTTGGTTAGTGATCAGATAATCTACCATGTATCACAACTTTTTATTACAGAAAACAGAATATTAAAATCTGCCGTAACAAATAGTAATATTCTATACTCCGACAATTCAAACACAATTCCAGAAAAACACCTGAAGTGATATTTTATCACTTGAAAATCAAAAATTTTTTTATTATAAAACAAGGAAAGAATTGTTTGTATCCATATATTACAGTAAGAATATAATTATAATAGTATAAACAATACTGCTATAAATAATAAATATTCAAATTATCAGACAATATTGCAAAAAAATAGATAGACAGAAGTATCAAAAAGTTGTATATTAGAAAACAAGAAAAATAAAATAATTCATGAAGCAAAGGCGCTTAGATACCCAATCGATCATTGGGTTATTTAAGCGCCTTTTTATGTAATAGGAAATTACGTTGCAATGTTCCTGTTACCCCAAAAGGCTCCGTAATTAGAAATTGTCTGCAAAGTGGCGATTTCAATCTGGATTAAGAAAGGAATTTGCGTATGAAAGAGCAACAGAAAGAAACATCTGCAAAAATGGTCACTCTGAACAAATTTGCACCAAAGGATTCCCAGACAAAAACAGACGGAATGTATGATCCGGCATTTGAACATGACAACTGCGGTATCGGTTCGGTTGTCAATATCAAAGGTATCAAGACACATGAAACCGTGGAGAATGCTTTGAAAATTGTTGAAAACTTAAAGCACAGAGCAGGAAAAGATGCAGAAGGAAAGACCGGTGACGGTGTTGGTATCCTTTTACAGATTTCTCATAAATTTTTTACGAAAGCCGTAAAACCGCTCGGTATTGAACTTGGTGGTGAGAGAGATTATGGTATCGGTATGTTTTTCTTCCCACAGGATGAGTTGAAACGCAATCAGGCAAAGAAAATGTTCGAAGTCATTGTCCAGAAAGAGGGCATGGAATTTTTAGGATGGAGAGAAGTACCAATCGATCCGACAAAGCTTGGACAGAAAGCAATCGACTGTATGCCTTGCATTATGCAGGGGTTTGTAAAGCGTCCGAAGAATGTGGAAAAGGGACTTCCGTTCGACCGCAAGCTGTATGTGGCAAGACGTGTGTTTGAGCAGTCGAATGATGATACTTATGTTGTCTCTTTATCCAGCAGAACGATTGTATACAAGGGAATGTTCTTAGTAGAGCAGCTCCGCCTGTTCTTTGCAGATCTTCAGGACAAAGATTATGAATCTGCGATCGCAACCGTACACTCCCGTTTCTCTACGAACACAAACCCAAGCTGGGAGAGAGCACATCCAAACCGTTTTATCGTACATAACGGTGAGATCAACACTATCAAAGGAAATGCAGATAAGATGCTTGCCCGTGAGGAGACCATGGAGTCCGAATTTTTAAAGGGCGAATTACAGAAAGTGCTTCCGGTCGTCAACACCGAAGGTTCCGACTCTGCAATGCTTGACAATACGCTGGAATTCCTTGTAATGAGCGGCATGGATCTTCCGCTCGCTGTCATGATCTTAATTCCGGAGCCGTGGGCGAACAACAGCCTCATGTCCCAGAAGAAAAAAGATTTTTACCAGTATTACGCAACGATGATGGAGCCGTGGGACGGACCTGCATCCATTCTTTTCTCCGATGGTGATATTATGGGAGCAGTGCTTGACCGTAACGGACTCCGTCCTTCCCGCTATTACATTACAGATGACGATTACCTCATTCTTTCCTCTGAGGTCGGTGTACTTGACATTGATCCGACGAAAATCGTGGTAAAAGAGAGACTTCGTCCGGGAAAAATGCTTCTGGTAGATACCGTAAAGGGAAGAGTGATCGATGATGATGAGTTAAAAGAAACTTATGCAGGCAAACAGCCTTACGGTGAATGGATCGACCGCAACCTGTTAAATTTAAAAGATTTGAAGATTCCAAACCAGCGTGTGCCGGAATACACCAAGGAAGAGCGTCAGAGAATGCAGAAGGCATTTGGTTATACCTATGAATCTTTGAGAGATGCAATTTTACCAATGGCAAAAAATGGCGGTGAGGGAACGTCCGCCATGGGTATTGATACGCCGCTGGCTGCACTGGCAACCGATCATCAGCCGGTATTTAACTATTTTAAGCAGTTATTTGCACAGGTTACCAACCCGCCGATCGACTCTATCCGTGAAAAAGTGGTGACTTCCACAACCGTATACATCGGAGAGGATGGCAACCTTCTGGAAGAAAAAGCCATTAACTGTCAGGTGTTAAAGGTCAATAATCCGATCCTTACGAATACCGATCTGATGAAAATTAAAAATATGAAAGTAGAGGGATTTAAGGTGGAAGTAATCCCGACTACCTATTATAAGAGCACAAGCCTCGAAAAAGCCATTGAGCGTCTGTTCGTGGAAGCAGACCGTGCGTACAGGGAGGGCGCAAACATTTTGATCCTGTCTGACCGTGGTGTCGACGAATACCATGTGCCGATCCCATCACTGCTTGCAGTGTCCGCCCTGCAGCAGCATCTGGTCAAGACAAAAAAGAGAACTGCAGTCGCCATGATCTTAGAGTCCGGCGAGCCGAGAGAGGTACATCATTTTGCAACACTGTTAGGCTATGGTGCCTGTGCGATCAACCCATATCTGGCACAGGATACCGTAAAACAGTTAGTGGATGAGCATATGTTAGACAAAGATTACTATGCGGCAGTGGATGATTACAATGCAGCGATCTTAAATGGTATTGTAAAAATCGCTTCCAAAATGGGTATTTCCACGATCCAGTCTTACGAAGGTTCCAAAATCTTCGAGGCGATCGGTATTGATTCCGACGTGATCGATAAGTATTTCACAAATACCGTGAGCCGCATCGGTGGTATTACATTAAAAGACATCGAAAATGATGTGAATGAATTACATTCTGCGGCATACGATCCGCTTGGTTTAGAGACTGACCTCACCTTAGACAGTAGGGGACGCCACAAAATGAGAAGTGGTGCAGACCAGCACCTTTACAATCCGGCAACCATCCATCTGTTACAGGAATCCACGAAACGTGGAGATTACAACCTGTTCAAACAGTACACAGAGCTTGTGGACAGTGAGGAAAAAGACGGCTGCATCCGTGGACTGATGGATTTCAATTATCCGAAAAAAGGTGTGCCGGTCGAGGAAGTGGAAAGCGTTGACTCTATCGTGACAAGATTTAAGACCGGTGCGATGTCCTATGGTTCTATCTCACAGGAAGCACATGAGACACTTGCCATTGCGATGAACCGGCTTCACGGCAAATCAAACACCGGTGAAGGTGGTGAGGATTACGAGCGTATCGCAAGTAAAAATACCGCAGTGGACAGATGCTCCAAGATCAAGCAGGTCGCATCCGGACGATTTGGTGTCACAAGCCAGTACTTAGTCAGTGCGGAAGAGATCCAGATCAAGATGGCACAGGGAGCAAAACCGGGCGAAGGTGGACATCTTCCGGGCAAAAAAGTTTATCCGTGGATTGCAAAGACAAGACTTTCCACACCGGGGGTATCCTTAATTTCTCCGCCACCACACCATGATATTTACTCCATCGAGGATTTAGAGCAGCTGATCTTTGATTTGAAAAACTCCAACAGAGCGGCAAGAATTTCCGTAAAACTTGTTTCAGAGGCAGGTGTCGGAACCGTTGCAGCAGGTGTTGCAAAAGCTGGCGCACAGGTTGTGCTGATCTCCGGTTACGATGGCGGTACAGGTGCTGCTCCGGCAAGTTCCATCCACAATGCAGGACTTCCTTGGGAGCTTGGACTTGCAGAGACACACCAGACTTTGATCATGAACGGACTCCGCAATAAAGTAAGGATTGAGACAGACGGAAAATTAATGAGCGGCCGTGATGTTGCGATAGCAGCGCTTCTCGGAGCAGAGGAATACGGATTTGCAACGGCTCCGCTTGTAACCATGGGATGCGTCATGATGCGTGTCTGTAACTTAGATACCTGTCCGGCAGGTATCGCAACACAGAATCCGGAATTAAGAAAACGTTTTGCAGGAAAACCGGAATATGTGGAAAACTTCATGAAGTTTATCGCAGAGGAACTCCGTGAATACATGGCAAAACTTGGCTGCAGAACCGTGGATGAGATGGTTGGACGAAGCGACCTCTTAAAAGTCCGGGAAGATCTGACCGGACGTGAGAAAGAGATCGATCTTTCCAGAATTTTAAACAACCCATATGCAGGACCGAAGGAGAAAGTAACCTTTGATCCAAAACATGTATATGATTTTGAACTGGAAAAATCAAAAGACGAGACGGTACTTTTAAAACAGCTTGGCTCTGCACTTACAAACAAACAACGCAGAAGCATTGATGTGGAAGTGACGAACACAGACCGTTCCTTCGGTACGATTTTTGGTTCCGAGATAACAAAAAAGTATGGAACCGGCTTAGAGGAAGATACGTTTGTAGTTAAATGTACCGGCGCAGGTGGACAGAGTTTTGGTGCGTTCATTCCAAAAGGACTGACCTTAGAGCTTGTAGGCGATTCCAACGACTACTTTGGCAAGGGACTTTCCGGTGGAAAACTAGTGGTTTATGCCCCGGCAGGTGTAAAATATAAAAAAGACGAGAATATCATCATTGGTAACGTAGCCCTTTATGGCGCAACGAGCGGAAAAGCATTCATCAGCGGTGTGGCAGGCGAGCGTTTCTGCGTGCGTAACTCAGGCGCTTCCGCAGTCGTAGAAGGTGTCGGCGACCATGGCTGTGAGTATATGACAGGCGGACGTGTCGTAGTTTTAGGTAAAACCGGCAAAAACTTTGCGGCTGGTATGAGCGGCGGTATCGCTTATGTGTTAGATGAGGATAACGATCTTTACACCCGTATGAACAAAGAGATGGTATTTTCTGAGGAAGTATCCAATAAATACGATGTTATGGAATTAAAAGACATGATCAAAGAGCATGTGGCATTTACCAATTCCGAAAAAGGTAAGGAAATTCTGGATAACTTCAGTGAGTATCTGCCGAAATTTAAGAAAGTAATCCCGTATGATTACAACCGTATGCTGATGGCTATCGTTCAGATGGAGGAGAAAGGTCTCTCATCCGAACAGGCACAGATCGAAGCATTCTATGCGAATACGAGAGGTTGATCGTCAGTAGGGAATACGAAAAGAAAATGGAGGAAATATCATGGGAAAACCAACCGGATTTATGGATTATAAAAGAGAGACATCGGTGAGTGAAGCACCATTGGAGCGTATCAGAAATTTTAACGAATTCCACACACCACTGTCAAAGGAAGAACAGCAGATACAGGGCGCGCGCTGCATGAACTGCGGCGTTCCCTTCTGTCAGGCGGGAATGAACATCATGGGAATGACGAGCGGATGCCCGTTACATAACCTTGTCCCGGAGTGGAATGATCTTGTATACACAGGAAACTGGGAGCAGGCATACAACCGTCTGAAAAAGACGAACAACTTCCCGGAGTTTACATCAAGGGTATGTCCTGCACTATGTGAAGCAGCATGTACCTGTGGACACTGGGGGGATGCCGTTACCTGTAAGGAAAACGAACATGGCATTATCGAGAACGCTTATGAGCAGGGCTATGCCGCAGCAAAACCACCGAGAGTCCGCACTGGAAAGAAAGTCGCAGTCATCGGCTCCGGTCCTGCCGGACTTGCAGTGGCAGACCAGCTGAATAAGCGCGGACACCATGTAACCGTATACGAGCGCGATGACAGGGTAGGCGGACTTCTGATGTACGGAATCCCGAATATGAAACTGGAAAAATGGGTGATCGACCGCAAGGTTTCCATTATGAAGGAGGAAGGCATTACATTTGTCACAAATACGAATGTCGGCAAAGATGTCAAAGCTGCAAAATTGTTAAAAGAATATGACAGGGTTATTCTGGCATGTGGAGCCAAAAATCCAAGAGATATCAAGGCACCGGGCAGAGATGCGAAAGGTATTTATTTTGCAGTGGATTTCTTAAAAGCTACCACAAAAAGCCTTTTGGATTCTGACTTGAAAGACAATCAGTACATTTCTGCAAAAGGAAAAAGAGTGGTCATCATCGGTGGCGGTGACACCGGAAATGACTGTGTGGGCACATCTATCCGTCACGGCGCAGCCAGTGTGACACAGCTTGAGATGATGCCGAAAGCGCCGGATACGAGAGCGGAAAACAATCCGTGGCCGGAGTGGCCAAAAGTCTGCAAGACAGATTATGGTCAGGAGGAGGCGATTGCAGTATTCGGACATGACCCACGTATCTATCAGACCACGGTAAAAGAATTTCTGAAAGATAAAAATGGAAATCTCTGTGGACTTGTCACGGTGAAATTAGAGAGCAAAAAAGACGAGAAAACAGGCCGTATGATGATGGCAGAAGTGCCGGGTTCCGAACAGAAAATGGATGCAGACCTTGTGCTGATCGCAGCCGGATTCTTAGGAACTGAAAATTATATTGCAAATGCGTTTGGTGTCGACCTGAATGCGAGAACCAATGTAGCAACCGCAGAGGGCGCATATGCGACTAATGTGAAAAATGTTTTCACCGCAGGTGATATGCACAGAGGACAGTCGCTTGTCGTGTGGGCGATCCGCGAAGGCCGCGAAGCTGCAAGGGAAGTGGATGAGAGCCTGATGGGATATTCTTATTTGTCGGTGCAGTAGGTAAAAATAATTTTTGCTTATAGCATAGTGATAATATTACAGGTGGAAATAGAAAGATAGAGAGACTATAGTAGATATAGTTTCTCTATTTTTTTATATAAACATGATATTATTTTGCTTTGAATACGATATTATAAATTGTAAAAACATTGATATAAGATATATAATGTTGTATAATAAAAGAAATGAAAAGAGCATGGTATTAAGATGGTATTTGAATGATTTCGGGAAGAGGGGGATTTAGAAATGGTTAAATACTTAGAAGCAGCAGAATGTATTTGCTTGGCAATATCTGTTTGCAATCTTATTGCAGTAAGTTTTGCAATGAAAAAACAGAAACCTATTAATAAAATAATGTATTTTGTTAATAATCTTGGTATTGTTGTGTTATCAAATCTTATTGTCTGGACGGAAGGCTGTTATGTGGATGAAAATAATTTAAGTGGCAGTGCAATTACGTTTATTTTGAACATTTGCAATATCGTATTTTTTATTGTGAGTTGTATAATGGGATTTAAATGCAAGAAGGCAGAATAAAGAATTGATAATATATGCTTTGATTTGATAAACGTTTATGCAGAAGTGGTAAATATAGGTATGTCTCAATTGGGCTGGAGATAGTTTATGAAGAATAAATTATGTATGTTATTTGCTATTGTTTTATTAATAGTTGGTGGATGCAATGAAAAGTCACAAAATTATTTTATAGGGACTATTTTGGAAATAACAGATAATTATTTTATTGTAAGTCCGGATGATTCGGAACCAATTAGGGAGACCAGTGATAATATATTAGTTCCAAAAGAAGTGGTATCAGCGAATGGGATCCCGGAGCTGGCAGTTGGTGAGCGTATTCAGGTGGTTTATAATGAAATGGAACAAACGGATGAAGGGGTGATCATAGACATTGTTTATGCAATATACAAAGAAAATGATTTAGAAGGTACTCAGGAAAAATGAAATTGTAAAGAATAAGTGAAGAAAATGATCATAGAGAAAAAGCCAAAGTCTAACGACTTCGCTTTTTCTCTTTTTTTACACTGTATCCAAAAGTGCCAAGTTTTTTCCCAAGAAGAAAGTATTCTCCGTGGGAGTAAGTGACAAGACCACTCTGGTTCAATTCGAATTTACCTTTTTCATCGAGCAGGGTATCGTCAATGGTCACACCAACAACATCAGCAAGGATCATGGAATGGCTTCCGAGTGGCTTGATCTCGCGGACCTTACATTCGATATTTACCGGGCTTTCTGCAATGCCGGGTGCGTGGATGTGCTGGGACGGAAGTGGAGTTAAGTGCATTTCTTTGAATTTGTCAACGTCACGGCCAGAGCGGACACCGCAGTAATCGGTTGCTTTCACCAGCTTTTCGGTTGTTAAATTAATCACAAATTCACCGGATTCCTCAATCAGGTGATATGAGTAGCGTTCCGGGCGGACGGAGATCGAAACCATTGGAGGATTCGTGCAGACGGTTCCAGCCCATGCCACGGTAATAATATTCGGTTTTCCTTCTAACTCCGGTCTGGTGCACAATGCATCTTTTTCGGCGGAACTCTGACAGCTCACCATGACCGCTGGGAGCGGATAGAGCATATTTCCCGGTTTCCAGTTTTGTTTTGCCATGATTGTAAACCTCTTTTATAAAAATAAATCGTTGTAGTATCCCAAAATAATCTGTGATATAAAATCATGTTTCGTCATTGGATATTACTTCAGAAGAATATCCATTAAATAAGCATAGACATCTTCATTTAAATTCTTCCAGTTGTTGCAGATTGCCTCTGCCTGTGCTCTGTTTTTGACACTCAAAGTCAGGTCAATCAGGTTTGTGTTGTGTTCGCGGTACTGACAGCGCACGGCGTAATCCTGATTTGGAGTTTTATAATAATCCGCCAGAATGGAATTGTCGTTTCGAAGCTGAAGTTTGTTTTTTTCCAGAAAAGCCATCGTGTCGTGTTCAATCGCGTCAGAAATCTTGTCTTTGAAAAATTCCAGCGTCTCTTTTCCGGCGGCAGTGATGGTGTACTGGGTGTTGCTGTGCGTGGATTCTGCATGGATCAGATCGGCATCGACCAGATCACTGATGACCTGCTGGACACGGAAATAATCGGTGTAGTCCTGTTCGAGAAAAAAGTTCGAAATCTGTGTATTGGTCAATGGAAAATCAACTTTATCCAACATGTTTAAAATTGTTAATTTATATATGGTAAATGGTTCGGCCATTTATATACACCTCTTTCTTTTATGTGGGTATTAGACGATTGCCAAACTCTGATTCAAGTTGAGAATATTGTGAAGAATTAACAAAATTTTCGAAGACACGCTTTTGTCAATTCTTCACAATTGGCGCTACTTTAATTATGAGTTTTGCAATCGCCCATATCCGTTATTGATATAGCTTTCCCTGCCACGTATCACGCTCCCGGAAGCGCTTGTATATCGTATTTAAGACGCGTTTCTTATCCGTGCTCCACAGCGGTGCAATCAGAAGGGAACGTGGACCGTCGCCTGTGAGGCGGTGGATCACCATTTCCGGTGGGAGATGTTCGATACAGGTCACAACAAAATCGCAGTATTCCTCAAGGGAAAAAACGGGAAAAGGCGCTGTTTCATAGAGCAGAGCCAGATCGGTATCTTTCAGTATGTGGAGAAGCTGCAGTTTTACGCCATCTATCGGAAGATGTGCAACAGCGTCTACCGATGCAAGCATCATTTTTTCCGTCTCACCGGGCAATCCGAGGATCAGATGCGTGATAACGGAAAGACCACGTTCTTTCAGGGCGTCCACCGCAGATAAATACTGCTCATAAGTGAAACCGCTCCGGATCTGCCGCAGCGTATCATTGTGGATGGATTGCAGACCAAGTTCTATCCAGACAGGTTTTTGACAGTTCAATTCGGAGAGCAGATCGAGCACTTCGGGTGGGAGACAGTCACAGCGTGTTGCGATGGAGAGTGCAGCAATATCCGGCTGTGCGATCGCCTCCGTAAAAAGTTCTCTTAAATAGGAAACGGGAGCATAGGTATTCGTGTATGCCTGAAAATAGGCGATAAACTTCCGGCAGTTACTTTTCCTGCGGATGCGTTCTTTCGCCTGCGTGATCTGCTCTGTGACAGAGAGGGAAGGGGCAGTGGCAAAATCGCCGCTTCCCCCGGCACTCCCAAAACCACAGCCGAACGAATAAAGTGTCCCGTAACGGTTTGGACAGGTCATCCCGCCGTTTAAGGACAGGCGGTAGACTTTTTCGCCAAACGTCTGTTTTAGATAATGGTCAAGGGAAAAATATGGTTTGTCTCCCCAAAATTTTTTATCTGACATATCCATGTTTATTTTACAATATGGGATTTTACTGCCTGGCTTACCACCTCTGCAACACGCGGGTCGAAAGCTTCCGGCATAATAAATTCATCGTTTAATTCCTCGTCGGAAACAAGATGTGCCAGAGCTTCAGCAGCGGCAAGCTTCATTTCCTCGGTGATCTGTGTGGCACGTCCTTCCAGGGCACCTTTGAAAATGCCAGGGAACGCGATCACATTGTTGACCTGGTTCGGGAAATCACTTCTTCCGGTTCCAACAACTCTTGCGCCGGCTGCCTTTGCAACGTCCGGCATGATTTCCGGTACTGGATTTGCCATTGCAAAAAGAATGGAATCTTTATTCATAGAGGCAACCATTTCAGGAGTTACGATATTTGGAGCGGAAACCCCGACAAAAATATCAGCGCCCTTTAATGCATCGGCAAGTGTACCGGAAGCATTTTCTAAATTTGTTACCTCGGTCATTTTTTTCTGCATCCAGTTTAAATTCGGGTAATCTTTTCCAATGATACCTTCGCGGTCGCACATAGTCACATGTTTGAAACCGTAAGTGAGGAGCAGTTTGGTGATGGCAACGCCCGCAGAACCGGCGCCGTTGACAACGACTTTACAGTCTTCTTTTTTCTTGCCAGTGACACGCAGACCGTTGATGATTCCAGCAAGGACAACGATTGCAGTGCCATGCTGGTCATCATGGAATACCGGGATATCGAGCATTGCCTTTAAACGTTCCTCAATCTCAAAACAGCGCGGAGCGGAGATGTCCTCAAGATTGATTCCGCCGAATGCAGGAGCAATATTTTTGATGGTTGCAATGATCTCTTCGGTGTCCTGTGTGTCTAAACAGATCGGAACAGCATTCACATCGCCGAATTCTTTGAAAAGAACACATTTTCCTTCCATAACAGGCATAGCGGCATATGGCCCGATATTGCCAAGTCCTAAGACAGCACTTCCGTCGGAAATGACGGCAACAGTGTTTGCCTTCATGGTATAAGTGTAGGCTGCTTCTTTATCTTCTGCAATGACTTTACATGGTTCGGCAACGCCCGGTGTGTATGCAATTGCAAGGTCCTCTCTGGAGTTGACCTTTGATTTTGCGATCGTTTCTAATTTGCCATTCCACTCTTTATGCATGGCTAATGCTTTTTCTTTTAAATCCATGATATGAACTGTCTCCTTTATGTAAATATTCGTTTTAAAGCTCTGAAAGTAATGATAACATTTCCTTTTTTATTAATCAAGAAAATTAGGACTTCCTATTTCGTAAAAAGTGTTGTATAATAAATCGCAGTTATAGATTCATTTAGTCGATTCAGACGTTGTTCCCAAATGATACAATTATGATTAAGGAGTCATTGAATGAGAGAAAAATATGAAAGCTTATCAGCAACGGTTTTGCGTGATTTAGCAAAATCAAGAGGAATTAAAAACACTTCCACAATGAAGAAAGCCGATCTTGTAGAAGCAATGCTTGCAGAGGATGCGAAGAAGGAAAAAGAAAAAGCGGCAAAAGAATCGGAGAAAAAACAGGAACAGTCAGCTCCTTCCGAGAAACCGGAGAGAAAAAGAGCAGATTCAGCAGAATCAGCCAAAGAGGGATCAAAAGAGGGAGAGCGTGAGGAAGCAAGCCAGGATGATACGATCAAGAATCTTGACAGCGGAATCACTGTGAATGGAATTCTTGAGGTTATGCAGGATGGATTCGGATTTATCCGTTCCGACAATTATCTGCCGGGGGAGAATGACGTTTATGTGTCTCCATCCCAGATCCGTAAGTTCAATCTGAAAACAGGTGATATTATCTGTGGTAACACAAGAATCAAAACACAGCAGGAGAAGTTCTCTGCATTATTATATATTACAACGATCAACGGTTATCATCCAAGCGTGATCCAGCAGAGAAAGAATTTTGAAGATCTTACACCGATTTTCCCAAATCAGAGAATCCGTTTGGAGAGACCGGGCAGCAGTGTTGCGATGAGAATCGTGGATCTGATCTCGCCAATTGGTAAAGGACAGCGTGGTATGATCGTTTCCCAGCCAAAAGCAGGTAAGACAACTCTGTTAAAAGAGATTGCAAAATCGGTTACGGCATCCAACCCGGACATGCATCTGATCATTTTACTGATCGATGAAAGACCGGAGGAAGTTACCGATATCAAGGAAGCGATTGAAGGCAATAATGTAGAAGTTATTTATTCTACATTTGACGAATTACCGGAACATCATAAGAGAGTATCCGAGATGGTCATCGAGCGTGCAAAACGTCTCGTGGAGCATCATAAAGATGTCATGATCCTGCTCGACAGTATCACACGTCTTGCAAGGGCATACAACCTCACAGTTCCACCAAGTGGACGTACGTTATCCGGTGGTCTTGATCCGGCAGCCCTTCATATGCCGAAGCGTTTTTTCGGCGCTGCCAGAAATATGCGCGAGGGCGGAAGCCTGACGATTCTTGCAACGGCGCTTGTGGACACCGGAAGCAAGATGGACGATGTCGTTTACGAGGAATTCAAAGGCACCGGAAACATGGAACTCGTGCTCGACCGGAAACTGCAGGAACGCCGCGTCTTCCCGGCCATCGACATAGCCAAATCGGGAACAAGAAGAGAAGATCTGCTTCTGACACCGGATGAGCAGGAGGCCGTTTACAATATGCGGAGGGCATTAAACGGCATGAAATCCGAGGAAGCCGTGGAAAATATTCTGAACATGTTTGCCCGCACCAGAAACAACGGCGAACTGATTCAAATTTTAAAGAAACAAAAAATAGTATAAGGCTTGCAATTTTCAAAATTGTGTGATACAATGAGAAAGCTGTGCAAGGTTGATGAGATTTTGTCAGCCTGAAATACGAAATCATCAGAGTAAATCTGAGAAGATAACAATATTAAGAAGAGGGGAATAAAAT
>OGMA01000676.1_pt1 | contig 13449 bp, 7 predicted proteins | sample 1573021 | NCBI WGS metagenome assembly OGMA01 (sample SAMEA2581905, study PRJEB24529) | metagenome | biome: Human gut stool | place: China | collected 2011 | reverse complement strand
CCATGTGGAGACGCTGATTTGGGAAGATCGGGGTCAGATCCTCAAAGTTTGGTCTTGTCTCAGTAGCACTTAATGGATAGCCGTTCACTGTTTTAATATAGAGAAGTGCAGCGAATTTTTCTGTAGCTGCTTTTACTCTTCTGTTTCCCACAATGATATCACCGGTCTTTAAGTTGAAACGGCGGATCTGGGACGGTGCAACATAGACATCATTTTCACCTGGAAGGAAGTTTTCACAACGGATAAAGCCGGAACCGGCCTGCATAGGCTCGAAGGTACCGTTTGCCTCAATGCCGCTGTCTAATTCTGCCATATCCTGTGTGGAAAGTCCCATGGCGTCATTTCTGTATTCCGGTCTTGCCACACGCTCCTGGTTGTCCACATTCTGGACATAAGTCTGGTTCTGGGTAGAATAAGTCTGGCTGACGGGAGCCGCCTGCTGAACAGGGGCAGCTGCCGGAGTGCTGTAACTATTGTTGTTATTGTTATAATTGTTGTTCCCATATGTACGGATCTGCGGACGAGTCTGGTTAAATCTTTCGTATGTACGGTTATTTCTCTGATTATTCCGGTTGTCCTGGGAACGCTTTTCCTGATATCTGTTTTCCTGTGGGCGGGTCTCCTGCACACGGTTTTCCTGGCTGCGATTTTCCTGCACACGACTTTCCTGCACCCGGTTCTCCTGTGGGTGGGTCTCCTGACTGCGGGTTTCCTGGACTGGTTTCTCCCGCACTGTTTTCTCAGCATTTACACGGCTGCTGTGAGGTTTCACTGTTACTGTTTCTGCTGTGTTTTTCTGACTTTTCTCTTCCTGGGCACATAAAAGGTCAATAAGCTCTGCCTTACGAAGGCCGCTGATCCCTTTCAGACCCACATTTTTTGCCATCTCTTTCAGTTCGGCAAGGGACCTTGTCTCTAATTTTTCGCGCATACTACTCTCCTATCTATTATGCATCTGTTATCTGAATTATTCAGTTTGCCTGTCTTTGTAAAATACGGGATTTTTCCAGATTTTGGGAAGTTCCTTTTATAGACAGATCCGACAGGCAGAGTGAGAATTTCTGCCTTGGGATCCACGTAAAATTATTTTTATCATTTTTTATTATACATTGCCATTGTTAATCTTTCAACCATTTCATATAGGCTTTTATCTGCTTTTCATAGCCATTATCTGATGGTTCATAGAATACTGTACCCTCCATTCCATCTGGAAGATACTGCTGCTTAACATAATGTTTCGGGTAATCATGGGCATATTTATAGCCTTCACCATGTCCTAATTTCGCTGCACCTTTGTAATGACGGTCCTGAAGATGTACCGGCACCGGCATGGTACGGGTGGTCTTTACATTTTCCATGGCATTCTGTATGGCAACATAGGCTGCATTGCTTTTAGGGGCACATGCCACATAGGAAGCTGCCTGGGAAAGGATGATCTGAGCTTCCGGAAGTCCAATGCGCTCTGCTGCAAGAGCTGCGCTTACTGCTACATTTAACGCCTGTGGATCTGCATTTCCAACGTCTTCAGAAGCACAGATCATAATACGGCGGGCAATAAATTTAATATCTTCTCCTGCATACAGCATACGTGCCAGATAATACACGGCCGCATCCGGGTCAGATCCCCGCATACTTTTAATAAAAGCAGAGATGGTATCATAGTGGTTGTCTCCATCTTTGTCATAACGCACGGCCCGTTTCTGGATACATTCCTGGGCAGCAGCAAGGTCAATATGTATCAATCCGTCTTCGCTGCTTTCTGTCGTGAGAACTCCCAGTTCTACTGCATTTAAGGCTGCTCTGGCGTCCCCATTGGCTGTATCTGCCAGAAAATCTGCGGCATCTTCCTCGATCTTTACCCGGTAAGTTCCCATTCCACGTTCTGAGTCGGTTACCGCCCGGTAGATCAGCTGTTTAATGTCATCTTTCTCCAGTGGCTTTAACTCAAAAATACGGGATCTGGAAAGAAGCGCCCCGTTTACCTCAAAATAAGGATTTTCCGTAGTAGCACCGATCAGTGTCAGTGTACCGTCTTCTACAAAAGGAAGAAGATAATCCTGCTGGCCCTTATTAAAACGGTGGATCTCATCTACAAAAAGAATGGTCCGCCGTCCATACATTCCCATATTGTTTTTCGCTTCTGTGACCACTTCTTCCATGTCTTTTTTACCTGCCACAGTGGCATTGATCTGCTTAAAATCTGCCTGAGTGGTGTTTGCGATCACCTTGGCAAGGGTGGTTTTTCCTGTTCCCGGAGGTCCATAGAAGATCACAGATCCCAGTTTATCCGCCTTGATCGCCCGGTAGAGCAGCTTATCTTTTCCAATGATATGCTGCTGCCCCACTACCTCATCCAGTGTGCGCGGACGAAGTCTGGAAGCCAGAGGAGACTCCTTCTCCATTGTATTTTCTCTCATATAATCAAATAGATCCATTTAATTTCTCCATTTTTCTTTTGATCTCATTCGATCAACAATTCATCAGCCGTTACAAAAACATAACCTTCCTTCTGCAGTATATCGATCAGCTCCAGGGCTGCCTCTACAGAGGAAGGAAATATATCATGCATTAATATAATATCCCCATCTTTTACATCTTTCAAGACCCGCCGGACGATCTTTCCTTTATCTTTTAGTTTCCAGTCTAAAGAGTCTACAGACCAGAGGACCGGGCTCATTCCAATCTCTTCTTCCAGTTCTTCGTTCCAGTCACCATAGGGAGGACGTATATATTCCGGGCGCTTTCCGGTAATGGCTTCGATCTGTTCCTGGGTATGTTCTACTGCTTCACAGACTGCCTCCGGTCCCGCTTTTGTCAGCTGGATATGTTCATAACTGTGATTGCCAATAAGATGTCCTTCTTCGCTCATACGCTTTACAATATCTTCTTTTCCTTCTATATTGCTTCCCATAAGAAAAAAGGTAGCATGGACTCCCCGTTCTTTCAGTCCGTCTAAAAGAAGCGGGGTACATTTCCGGTCCGGACCATCATCAAAAGTAAGGGCTATATACCCGGGCTGGCCGGCAGTTTTTGAAAGTGCAGGAAGTGAAAATATTTTTTCTATATCCCTGTGATCATTTTTCAGGAAAATAGCGGATAAGACCAGATCTGCTGTTAACAGAAGAAAGACGAAATATTTTATATACCTGTTATGCACGGTTCACCTGATGAATGGTATCTGTTTATTTTATGCGGGAATACTCAAAAAAATCCGCCTTTGAAGCAGATTTCCCATTCTGCCAAAAGCGGATTTAAATAGTTATTTCATCAGCCTGGTGCCTGACCTGTTACTACCTTATCATTGTTTCCATTATTTGCAGAGTCCTTCTTTACTCCCGGGCCTCCATTTACGCCTGTTACTTTCTGATCATCAGAAGAGGAGTTGGAAGTACTGTTGTCAGAGGAACCTGTGGTAGAGTTTGCAGGAGTGATCTGAACGTTGTTTCCTGTGTTATTATTTCCTGTATTGCTGCCTGAAGCATTATTTCCGGAATTCTGGCTGCTCTGGTCCCCTGTTGTTTCCTGACCCTGCTGGCTTAAATGTCCATCTGCGGCTGCCTGATAGGTGACGCCATTTATTTCTACTGCTCTGCCAGATACCATACGACCGTCGGAAGGATCCATATAATAACGAAGCCCGCCTACCTCGATCATTCCTGTTGCCATCCTGCCATCCCTGTTAAAGTAATACCATGCACCATCTAACTGTCTCCAGCCAATTGCCATGGCACCGGAGCCTCTCAGATAATATTTTCCACCTGCATCTGTCAGCCATCCAGTCTGCATCACACCTTCGTTGTTGGAATAATACCAGGTGCCACCATCATTGATCCAGCCTTTTAACAGATCTCCGGAACTGCCAAGGTAATACCATTTGCCGTTCTGGTTCGTCCAGCCAGTAACCATTTTCCCAGAATTTTCCAGATAGTAGCGTTTGCCGCTAACTTCGATCCAGCCTGTCTGCATAGCACCGTCATTGCCAGTATAGTACCAGGTACCATTATCACTGATCCAGCCTTTCTTTACAGCACCGCTGCTTCCAAGGTAGTACCATTTTCCGTTTTCTGACTGCCAGCCAGTCTGCATTTTTCCGGTAGTAGTATCCAGATAATAACGGGCATCTGCTACTGTGATCCAGCCGGTAGATGCAAGTCCGTCTTTATCCATGTAGTACCAGTCATTTACATCCTGTGCCCATGCATTTTTCTGTTTTTCGTAATTTGCGTAATAATAACGCTTTCCGTTAATGGTGCGCCAGGTGTTTGCCGGGATCACAGAGGTAAAGTCCTTAAACTGGAAGTCAATATCCACGTTGCCATTGATACCTTTTACAGAACCGCTGCTTGTAGCCTGCCACATCACCGGATTTTGCCAGGTATATCGGGCAGAATATCTTGCCACCCATACTGGATAATTCATCTGGCTCATATCCAGTTTATTGTTCAGCCAGTTCTCATTTGCATAGATGATCGGGTAATAACCGGCTGCAGAAATCCGCTTGCAGAAAGCGTTTGCAATAGCCGCCAGCTCTGATTTTGACAGATTTCCCTGAGTAGAGTCTTCCATATCAAATGCTACCGGATAGGAGATCGGATAGTCGGTGATCAGGTTTAATACAAAATCTGCCTCCTGGACTGCCATGTCTGTGGTAGTTGCCAGAGAATAAATATAAACGCCTACTTTAACACCATTGGCAGTTGCGTTCTGGATATTCTTGTGGAAATAGGGATCTACTGCTCCCTTGGAACGGGTTCCCAGCATAACAAATGAAATATCATCCTTTGCCACCTGGCTCCAGTTGATCTCTCCCTGCCATCTGGAAACATCAATACCACGATGGAGCACATTCTGGATCGCGCTTCCATCTGACATCTGGTACGTACCGTTTACCTTTTTCCAGGCATTGGTATTTGTGGTAGTATTGTTGGATGATGTATTGGAATTGTTTGTATTATTGCTGTTATTAGTATTATTGTTACTATTTGAATTATTTGAATTTCCTGTGTTTGTTGTAGAATTGGAAGAATTAGTATTTCCCGGATCTCCAGGACCTCCTGTGGAAATCTCTGATACCCGGGATGAGTCATCCCCCGGACCTGCAGCAAAGGCTGGAAGAGAACTTCCAAGACTGGTGATCCCAATCATACCTGCCAGTGCCAGCGCCCGGCATCGTTTTATGATCTTATCTGCGTTATTCATGCCTGTTCTCCTGAAAAAGGGGATGTCTTTTTCCTGACATCCCCATTATGTAGTCTGCAATTTAAAAGTTTTCTATCAGCCTGGTCCGTCTGTGCGTCCTGCCGTTAAGGTGTCAGAACTGGATGTGGTATTGGAAGGACTGTTTGATGTATTATTTGAAGTGTTACCACCGGAAGGACCATTGTTGGAGCTGGAATTTCTTGATACACCAGGTCCGCCATTTTCACCGGTTACACCACCGGAAGCAGAAGTACTGCTGCTAGATGGTGTCTGAGCAGATACGCCGCTTGCATTCTGGCATACACCACTTCCATCAAAGTTGTAGGTAGTTCCGTTGATATCCAGGGAGGTTCCTGTTGTCATCTTTCCGCCGTTTGTCGGATTCATGTAGTAGATCTTATTATCTACCTGGATCCAGCCTGTCATCATGTGACCATTGGTATTGAAATAATACCAGGCATTATCGATCTGCTTCCAGCCTACACTCATCTTGCCATTGCTCTGATTCATATAATACTTATTGCCTTCGCTGTCAGTGAGCCAGCCTGTAAGCATACGCCCATCTGTATTCAGATAATAGTAGTCGGTGTCAACTTTTGCCCAGCCGGTCATCATCTTTCCGTCTGTTCCAAACAGATACCAGTTGTCCTTGATCTGTGCCCAGGAATTAACTACACATTTGCCGCTGCTCTGGAAGTAGTACCAGGCACCGTCCATCTGACGCCAGCCGGTTCCCATAGATCCGTCACCACGCATAAAGTAATAATCGTTTCCGATCTTTAACCAGCCGGTAACCATGGTACCGTCACCTAAGAAGTAGTACCATTTGCCATATTCCGGATTGATCCAGCGGCTTTGAGCCATCAGACCGTTTGGACGGAAGAAGTACCATTTTCCATCGATCTGTTTAAATCCGGTAGTCATATGTCCATCGGAAAGGTCCATATAATATTTGCCATCACTGGTTTCCAGCCAACCTGTATAGGTCTTGCCCTGGTAGATGTAGGTCCAATGGTCATTTGACTTGGTCCATCCATCTGCGGCGTATGAATTAAACGCAGATCCCAACGCCATAGCGCCGATCATACCAGCTGCTGCAAGGGCTGCGAAATATTTTTTACGTCCCATTTTCTCCTCCTGTTCTGTTGTATCGTCTCTTTTTCATTGATCGCACAATTATTTTTCACTTTTAATTAAGTATAGCACAAATGAACTTTCCATGATTAACATTTTTATTACAATTTTCTGAAACCTGTTTTGAAATGCATTTGTGTATGTTCCCATATCATGGGGCGTTTCTAAAAGAACTGTGGTAACTCCTTCATCAGCTTCTTATAGTACCGCTTCGCATACCGGTACATAATAATGGTGTACTCTCCAAACTCATCTCCCAGACTTGCCTTGTATACAGCCCACAGGCACCAGAGGAAGCCCCCTAAGGCTGCGTCGGCATAGGGGATGAACCGCGCTTTGTCATCTGGTCTGCGCTGTAAATACAGTTCCAGTAATTTTTCGGTCTGCTCTTCCTCATAATAGGAATAAATCGCACACATGGATACGTCCATTAACGGGTCGCACATGCCTGCGTACTCCCAGTCAAGAAGTTTTGCACTGTGATCCGGGAAAATTAAAAAGTTATCCACATTTGCGTCAATATGGCATAAACATTGTGGAAGATCCATTTTATCTAAGGCATCTAACAACTGATTTACCCATTCACGAACCTGACTGTAGTCTTCAAAAGGAATGCCGCCATGTTCCAGGCAAAGTTTCTCGTAAAAGCTGATCCGCTCCCTGATATTAAAGCTGTGGCCTACTTTTAAACCTGCTTCATGAAGCTTTCGCACCATATCCATACAGGTCTTCATATCGTCCCAGTTGTCTGCGCTGGCATTGTGGGTATTTTCATAGTATTCAGAGATCTTATAACCGGTCTTCGGGTTCAGATACAACACATGTTCTGTAATGCCCAGAGGACGGACGGCATCATAAACTTCTTTTTCCTGCTCTCTGTTAATAAGAAGCTCTGTGCCAGGTCCGGGGATACGGCAGATACAGTGATGATCTCCGGTGCGGAACAGGAAGGATTTATTGGTCATGCCGGATTTTAAGCATTTGATGTCTGTGATCTGAAACTCCGGCACATGGAATACCTCTGCTACCAGCTCCATGGCCGCATTATCGGAGTGGTTCTGATAATGGGTATCAAAGAGGCGCAGCTCTTCCAGATTTTCAAATTCGTATACCTGGTTATCCGGCTGGCGGTTGATATTCATCTCGATCTCGTTCCATTTGGACGCAGGTATGCCGCAGGCTTCTTCTGTCTGTTTCAACAGCTCCTTGTCCTCTTTTTCCAGACGGCGTTTTGCCTCTCCCTTTAACATGTCCACATAAGGCTGCTCCCAGTAAAACTGCTCTGTTCCGGGGATCTGATAATAAGCCTCTAATACAGGAAGGAATTTAGCGGAAAACTCCCTGGAAAGATATACGGGACCGTACATAAACCACGCATCTTTTCCGCCTACATTTACATCGCTGATACGGCCCTTTTTATTAAAGGTAAGGCACCATTCCTTGGTCTCTCCTTCTTCGTGGGCTGCGCTGTACCAGGCACCGCACTCATAGGAATGGTACATATTTTCCCGCATCCAGTTATCTGATGAAAGAATGTATACGTTCCGGCCTTTTAAGAACTTTCTGGCTCTGTATACAGTAGCCAGCGTGTTTTTGCAGGAGTATTCCGGATTGTATAATAATTTCACATCGTATTTATCGATCAGGTATTCAAATTTTTCTTTTAAATAGCCTACTGCAATGGTAATGTCATGGATCCCCACTTCATGGAGCTGTTTGATCTGACGCTCGATCATGCGCTCTCCAAAGACCTCTAAAAGACCCTTTGGAGTCTCGAAGGTAAGAGGCACAAAACGGGAACCGAAACCGGCTGCAATGATCAGCGCCCCATCTACTTTATAAGGCTTTAACAGTTCTTTTCCCTTTTCCAGAAGGATGAGATATTTTTCTTTCCCATTTTCTTCCTCTGCAATATATCCCTCTGCCAGACATTCCTTCACCAGCCCATTGACTGTACCCAGGGATATGTCCATGTTTTTCGCCATTTCCCGCTGTGTAATATCCGGTTTTTCCAGTATATTTCTGCATACCAGCGCCTGTCGGTTCATATGATCTTTAACTCCTTTTCCTGCTTATGCTTATGTTTATATTTATGTTCATTTTTATTATTTTTCAAAAATATATGAACATTATAGCACACTGGGTTTAAAATGCAAGTTAAACAATGCCACTCATACCGCGAAAAAAACACCCTTCCGGGATACGTTATATATCACCAGAAGGGCATTTTATTTATGTAATTGCGTCCAATACTCAGGTTCACCGCACTCTCGCGCTTATCTGCCTGCTGACGCAGGCGGAACCTTCTATTTTATAAGATTTATTAAACCTCAAAGATCAGATCGCCGTAGCTCGGCATTGGCCATAAGTCTTTGTCTACCAGCATTTCCAGTTTGTCTACCGGGGTTCTTAATGCTGCCATTGCAGGAACGACTTCCTCATGGTAAGCAACTGCCTGGTCCTTGCCGCCATCCATTGCTGCGCTCTTTTCAGTAATTTCGGTCAGTTTTGCAAGAGCCAGTTTGGTTTCTGCCAGAAGATCAGAGGTTTCTAACAGAAGCTCTGTCTGGGTGCTTACATCTGCTTCAGGGCAAGCACTCTTTACTGCGGAGATGGAAGCTGCAAGAGCAGTTGTGTATTTGATAACAGCCGGGATGATCTGCTTTCCAGCCATATCGATCATGGTCTTTGCTTCGATGTTGATAGCCTTTGCATAGCCTTCATACTCAACTTCTACTCTGGACTCCAGCTCGGTCTTTGTAAATACGCCGAATTCTTCAAACAGCTTTACAGCCTTGTCTGTGATCAGTGCCGGAATAGCATCTACCATAGACTTGATGTTTGGAAGTCCTCTTCTCTCAGCTTCTGCTACCCACTCATCGGAATAACCATTTCCATTGAATACAACTCTCTTGTGAGCTGCCAGGGTTTCCTTGATCATGTCATGTACAGCCATATCAAAGTTATCTGCCTTCTCCAGCTTGTCAGCTGCTTCCTTGAAGGCTTCAGCGATAATGGTATTTAATACTGTATTTGCAGATGCAATAGAGTCGGAAGAACCTACCATACGGAACTCGAACTTGTTTCCTGTAAATGCAAATGGGGAGGTTCTGTTTCTGTCGGTTGCGTCTTTATCAAAGTCAGGAAGGATATCAACACCTGTTTTTAAGGTTCCGCCCTGCTTGGAGTGAGTTGCCTCACCAGTATCACAAAGCTGATCGATAACATCTTCCAGCTGCTCGCCTAAGAAGATGGAGATGATTGCTGGCGGTGCCTCGTTTGCTCCCAGTCTGTGATCATTTCCTACATTGGAAGCAGATTCTCTTAACAGGTCTGCGTGGATATCTACTGCCTTGATGATGCATGCCAGAACTAACAGGAACTGGATGTTCTCATGAGGTGTATCTCCCGGGTTCATCAGGTTGGTACCGTCATCTGCTGTCAGGGACCAGTTGTTATGTTTACCGGAACCATTGACACCTGCAAATGGCTTCTCGTGAAGAAGGCATGCCAACCCGTGGCGCTCTGCCACTTTCTTCATGGTCTCCATAACGATCTGGTTATGGTCTACAGACTGATTTACACCTTCATAGATCGGTGCCAGCTCATGCTGTGCAGGAGCTACTTCGTTATGCTGTGTTTTTGCAGGAACACCTAATTTCCAAAGTTCCTTATTTAAGTCGTTCATGTAGGAACCGATACGCTCACGGATAACACCGAAGTAATGGTCATCCATTTCCTGTCCCTTTGGAGGCATTGCCCCGAAAAGAGTACGGCCGGTGTAGATCAGGTCTTTACGCTGTAAATATTTTGCGCGGTCTACAATGAAATACTCCTGCTCAGGTCCTACAGAAGGAACTACGCGCTTTGCAGTGGTATTTCCGAAAAGACGAAGGATACGCAGTGCCTGCTCGTTTACTGCCTGCATAGAACGAAGAAGTGGTGTCTTCTTATCCAGTGCCTCGCCCTTATAGGAGCAGAAAGAAGTAGGAATGCAAAGGGTAACACCGATAGCATCTTCTTTTAAGAAGGCTGGGGAAGTACAATCCCATACTGTATAACCTCTTGCCTCGAAAGTTGCTCTTAAACCACCGGATGGGAAGGAAGATGCATCAGGCTCGCCCTTGATCAGTTCCTTTCCGGAGAATTCCATGATCACTTTTCCGTCTACCGGTGCTGAAATAAAGGAGTCATGTTTCTCAGCAGTTACTCCGGTCAATGGCTGGAACCAGTGGGTAAAATGGGTTGCACCATGTTCAATGGCCCAATCCTTCATGGCATGTGCCACAACGTCTGCAATACTTGGATCCAACTCAGCTCCATCTTCGATGGTCTTTTTCAGTTTTTTGTACACACTCTTTGGCAGGCGGTCTTTCATGACTGCGTCATTAAATACGTCCTTGCCAAACATCTCTGAAACACTTACTACTTCGCTCATAGATTCTCCATCCTCTCTTGCATCATTTTTTTATGATTTCCATAAATCCTCATTCGAGATGCTTTTCTTCAGCTATTTGCAGTACATCCCTTACTATCTTTACCTGAAAACCTAATTTTTTTAAGTTTAAAGCATCAGGTAGTAAAAAAGGCGCTCTCCTGATATAGAGAACGCCTTCGTTCTTTCTTAAAATAAACCATTTCTTTTAAAATTGCAAGTGGTTTTTTAAAAAAAGATTTTGTATTGTACTAACTTATTTTGTGATACCTGCTTTATTTTCAGGCTTTGCCAACGGAGCCAAACAGTTCCATTTTTTCTTTTACAGTAGCCTTGATAGCTTCTGCGCCTGGTGCTAACAGTTTTCTTGGGTCAAAGCCCTTGCCCTGTAAGTCTTTTCCTGCTTCGATGTACTCTCTGGTTGCTGCTGCAAAGGACAGCTGGCACTCAGTATTTACATTGATCTTAGCAACGCCAAGGCTGATAGCTTTTTTGATCATGTCAGCCGGGATTCCGGTACCGCCGTGAAGAACTAATGGCATATCGCCAACTTCTTTCTTAACATTTTCCAGAACTTCAAAGTTTAATCCCTGCCAGTTAGCCGGATATTTTCCATGGATGTTGCCGATACCTGCTGCCAGGAAATCGATACCCAGGTCTGCGATTGCCTTGCACTCCTTAGGATCTGCGCACTCACCCATACCTACTACGCCGTCTTCTTCGCCGCCAATGGAGCCAACCTCAGCCTCTAAGGACAGACCCATAGCATGTGCGATCTTTACCAGTTCCTTGGTCTTTTCGATGTTTTCTTCGATCGGATAATGGGAACCGTCAAACATAATGGAGGAAAATCCTGCTTTGATACACTTATAGCAGCCCTCATAAGTACCATGATCCAGATGCAGTGCAACAGGAATGGTGATATTCAGTTCATCGATCATAGCGGATACCATAGCTGCTACGGTCTTGAAACCGGTCATGTATTTTCCTGCGCCCTCAGATACACCCAGGATAACAGGGGAATTTAATTCCTGTGCTGTTAAAAGGATGGATTTGGTCCACTCAAGGTTGTTGATATTAAACTGTCCTACTGCGTATTTGCCTGCTCTGGCTTTTTCAAGCATTTCTTTTGCTGATACTAACATTTTTATTCCTCCTTGAACATACTGCAATTTTTGCACTGTGTCCCGGATTTTCCGGACACCTGTCTTTGTTAAATATATAACTTTGTTATATTCTTAACGTACTAATTCATTATACTCTATCTTGTCCTAAAATGGAAGCTGTTTTAAGCGATTCCAAGGATATTCTTTACAGTTTCACCCATTTTATCCACATCGCATTCTGTATTGTGGCGGATCACTGCGCTACGCAGTTCTTCTACTGCCTTTGGAACCGGTGTGCCGGATACTTCAGACAGCTCATCTACTACTGCGAATTCATCCTTTCCTTCTACTGCAGACTTACCTTTAATGGCCTCTAAAACGCTGTGGGAGAACTTGTATGGGCTTGCGGTAGATGCGATCACAGTCTTGGTCTGATCCCCCGTTTCTGCCTTATATGCATTGTAAACAGTAGCAGCAACACCTGTATGGGTATCGATCAGGTATCCTGTATCTTCAAAGATCTTGCTGATAGTTGCCTCATTCTGTGCCTCTGTAGCAAAACCGCCTCTGAAATCGGACATGAACTGGCGCATGCTCTCAGTTACTGTATAGCTTCCCTTTTCAGAAAGATCTTTCATAAGAGCTGCATCTGCTGCTGCATCGCAGCCTGTGCTTAAATAGATCAGTCGCTCTAAGTTGCTGGAGATCAGAATATCCATGGAAGGGGAATTAGTTAAGATAAATTCTCTCTTTCTGTCATAGGTTCCTGTTGTAAAGAAGTCATAAAGGACTTTGTTGTCATTGGAAGCGCAGATCAGGGTCTTGATCGGCACACCCATATGCTTTGCAAAGTAGGCTGCAAGGATGTTTCCAAAGTTTCCGGTTGGAACTACAACGTTGATCTCCTCGCCATTTTCGATCTGCTCATTTTCCAGAAGTTTTGCGTATGCGTATACATAATAAACTACCTGTGGAACCAGACGTCCGATGTTAATAGAGTTTGCGGAAGAGAACTGGAAGCCAGCCTCTGCCATTTCCTTTTCAAGTTCTTTGTTACCGAACAGCTTCTTTACGCCGGTCTGCGCATCATCAAAGTTTCCGTGGATAGCAACTACGCTGGTATTGTCACCTTTCTGGGTGCGCATCTGCAGCTCCTGGACCTTGCTGACACCGCCCTTTGGATAAAATACGATAATGCGTGTTCCAGGAACATCAGCAAAACCTGCCATAGCTGCTTTTCCGGTATCGCCGGAGGTAGCAGTTAAGATCACGATCTCCTTGTCTGCATGGTTCTTCTTTGCAGCTGTAGTCATAAGATGAGGAAGGATGGAAAGAGCCATGTCCTTGAAAGCAATGGTGCTTCCATGATAAAGCTCCAGGAAATAAGCGCCGTCTGCTTTTGCTAAAGGTGCGATCTCCTCTGTGTCAAACTTGTCATCGTATGCATTTGCGATACAGGACTTTAATTCTTCCTCTGTATAGTCTGTCAGAAAAAGCTTCATCACTTCATAGGCTGTTTCCTGATAGGTCATTCCCGCAAGCTGCTCTAAGGTCTTGTCCAGCTTTGGGATCTCT
>OGMA01000660.1_pt1 | contig 13676 bp, 11 predicted proteins | sample 1573021 | NCBI WGS metagenome assembly OGMA01 (sample SAMEA2581905, study PRJEB24529) | metagenome | biome: Human gut stool | place: China | collected 2011 | reverse complement strand
GATCCAAATATCTTGGGGGATTCCAGAATAAATGGTCTGAAAACCATGATTGGAAATGAAGTAAAAAAGGGAAATGGTTTTCGAGATCTTAACACCTATGCACAGGGCTGCAACGGATATCTTTCGGCTGAAAATCGGATAAAATATTTAGAAATGCAACTGGCATATAAAGATCAGGAGATTGAGTTTCTAAAAAAAATTGTATCTTTAAATCCGGAGGCTCCGGAATAATGAAAATACCAGCCCATGCAAAGTATCAGATTATTTATGATACCATGCAAAAAAACGATAATCTATTGAATGTAGCTGCCATGTGCGAAATTGCAGGAGTATCCCGTTCGGGATATTACCATTATCTCTCAACAGAAGACCAGCGAATGGAAAGGGAGGAACAGGACAGACAGGATTTTCTTCTGATTCTGAAAGCATACCAGTACCGAGGATATCATAAAGGTGCCCGTAGCATATATATGAGGCTGTTACACATGGAACCGCCGATAGTGATGAATATCAAAAAAATCCGGCGGTTGATGAAGAAGTACAACTTACAGTGCCCTATCCGCAAGGCAAATCCCTATCGGAGAATGGCAAAAGCAATGGCAACTGCATATACCGCACCCAATATAGTAAACCGTGAATTCGAGGAACACGGACCAAGAAAAATTCTGTTAACGGATATCACGTATATTATAAATGGAAAAGCACCCCGGTGCTATATGTCGACAATTATAGATGCCTGTACCAAGGAACTGCTGTCATGGGTTCTCAGCGAATCACTAGAAATTGATTTTGTATTAGAAACAGTAAAGCAGTTAATAGAAAAACATGGAACTGATTTAAGCACAGAAACATTAATACATAGCGATCAGGGTTCCCACTATACCAGCATTAAATTTATCCAATTGTTAAAGGATAACGAACTGAGACAGTCTATGTCACGTAGAGCAAACTGTTGGGACAATGCTCCTCAGGAATCATTCTTTGGTCATATGAAAGATGAATTAGATCTATCAGAGTGCCACGGCTATGAGGAGATATTAAACGCAGTTAGGGATTGGACAGAATATTATAATACAGAACGTTATCAATGGGACTTAGCAAGGTTGTCACCTGTTGAATATTATCAATATCTGACAACAGGAATTTATCCACTGATAATCCCTAAAGCAAAAGGTAAAAACAATCAATCAGAGGCATCACTTTGATGCCTCTACACAACAAACAAATATAAAATAGAAATCTGAAAAGGAAAAGTCATAGTGTCCTTGACAAAGGGTACACTTTATTAAATTCCCTAAAACAGGTGAAATCTCAATCGATATTTGTGGAGGTGATCTACATGGCAAAACACGAGTTTGGAATTATGATGGATGCTCCTCAGCAGGGCAAGCGATATGACGAGTATGAGCCGTGGAAATATGCCTGTATTTCTGTTGATGACGCCTATTTGGAAGGCGTTGTCGAAAGGCTTACATCCATTGACTTCTATTGGCATACACTTTCCGTCAAAGGCAAAGGGCTTGCATACTGTGGTGTTACACTTGTTCCACCTTGTTCGCTAAAGGCATTTATTGATGTCATTGCAGATAATTCTGAACTATCCGAACTGAAAAAGCTGTTAGAAAATGCATTAAGCAATAACAAGTGGGTAATTCATTACGGACTCTGATAGAGACAAATTGATACGTGAACAATCGGCGTCAGGACAGAGAAAAAAACAGCTTACCATCTTTTGATAGCTGCCCTTTTCTCTGGACTGCACACCGATTTTTACCGATTGAACAAAATTGCGTCACTCCAGCTGATACAGTATGGAGTTTGAATCGATTTTCTTCTTGATTTTACCAAAGAATCTATACATTGGAAACTGATTCCAGCATATATTCAAAAATAGTAACCTGTCTTATCGAATGAAGGGTGCACTTAATAAGCCTTCATTCAGACGGCTGTTTTTCAGTATTCAAATGACTTCGCTCAAGTCAACATGTAGTGTCCTCGAAGCGATAGCGAAAGAAGATTTCCACCACAGGCTTCACACTTACAGATATCCTTTTTGTAAAGGATCATCAGCTTTTCCGCACAGGTTTTGCCTCGGAGTTTTGAAATATATTGAATGCAGTTGAGAAGCTTCCGGCAGTGTGCCATCTTTTCTTTCTTGTTCCTGCAGGAAAGCAGGCCATAGTGGCGAATTCGGACAAAACCTTTAGGGAGCACATGCATCAGAAACATTCGCAGAAACTCTGTTCCTTTGATGGTTTGCTCGATATATTTACCACCATTTTTGTAATCCTTTACGAGATAGGTAACAGTCTCATCTGTCATACTGACGATTCTACGATTACTGATAGCGATACGATGAGTGTAACGGCCAAGGTACCGGATCACAGAATTAGCTCCATTGAATGCCTCTTTCGTATATACAACCCAGTTCTTATCGTAGAGGGAATTCAGTAAAACTTTGAATTCATAATGATTTTTTAAATGTGCTGCCGTTCCATGATACTCAAGTTTTTTTTCTTCCCAGAGTTGTTTCAGCTCACAAAGATAATACTTTTTGAAGACGGCAGACATGACCTTAACCGGAAAGAAAAACTTCTTTCCTTTATCCTTCCACTTGTTTGCAGCATCAAGTCCACCGCCAAGAACAATGGTGTGGAGATGAGGATGATAATTCATCCTGGAGCCCCAGGTATGAAGTACGCAGATATATCCAATCCTTGCTCCAAGATGCTTCGGATCCGCAGACAGTTCTTCCATTGTTTGATGTGCTGCATGGTACAAAGCATCATAAAGGAGTTTCTGATTTGAATAAATCAGGGAATATAATTCTTCAGGAACTGTAAAAACCGTATGAAAGTATGGAACATCCAGTACATTTTCCTGCTGTTTGTCAATCCATTCATCGACCTCCATTCCTTGACACATGGGGCAGTGACGGTTCTTGCATGAATTATAATGAATATATTTCTTGTGACAGTTTTCGCATTCGCTTAAATTGGCTCCCATTTCAAGAGTATGGCATTTGGAGATACACAGTGCCGTTAGCTGCTGTTGGGGAGAAAAGTTGTGTGTCTCACAGTATTGCGGAAGAAATCGATGGAATACATCCTGAATGGTGATGTCATGATTCATTTGCATCACCTGCGTTTCTCTTAGATTTATGTCCTCGTTTTTTCTTGACAGGATGATCAAGCGGACTCTTTATTCCCATAACAGTTTTATTTGATATGTGGATGTATACCTGTGTTGATTCCAGACAGCGGTGTCCAAGCATTGCTTGTACATAGTTGATAGGGACACCTTGTTCAATCATGTGACTTGCAAAGGAATGGCGAAGCGTATGCGGATGTGCTTCAATGCCCGCTGTTTTTCCTACTGCCCTGAGCATGATTTCAACACCACTCACTTTTAGTGGTTCATGAGGAGCATCTAAAGAAACAAAAAGATACTCTCTTTTTACCGGATAACTTCTCCAGTATTCTTTTAGTAAATCAAGGGCTCTTTCTGAAAGAATCGTCCATCTGTCACGATGATTCTTCCCTTTGGAAATATATACCTGCATAGTGCTCATATAGATATCTTCAGGTTTAAGAGAGACAAGTTCTCCTACACGCATTCCAGATGAATAAAGCAGGGCAATGATTGCTTTGTTACGGATCTGGGTTGCAGAATTGATTAACTTTTCAATTTCTTCAAGAGAAAGCACTTTCGGAAGCTTTACATCCAATCGCATTCTTGGAACAATGTCTTGATCCCATGGAATGTGTAAGACATGTTTGTATAGAAAGCAAATGGAAGAATTATAAAAGTTGCAGGTTGCAGATGAAAGACCGGAATTACGTTTTTCCAGTATAAATAATCTGGCATCCTGAAGGGATAAATCTTCCATTGGTTTATAGCCTGTCCACTTCATAAAGTGACGTATGTTGTTGATATAGGTATCTGCAGTTCGGGAGGACCTGTTACGAATCAGGCATTCCTCTCTGAGCTTGTTAAAATATTTTTCGTACATAATAACCTCCATGATACTAGTAACGTTAATGAGTCACTGCCATCATGGAGGTCCACGTATTAAAGATACCCTCTTGAGAAAAAGAGATTCTAGTGTTATTCTATTCATGGCAGTGTTAATGATGATCCTGTTCGATTGTTATTTTGTGGTGATTTAACAATACTACTTTTAGGACTCATTATCTACTGCCTTTTTTAAGTTAAAGAGAAAACTGCGCCACAGCCTTCGAAGGCCATCGCGCAGCGATTTAGTTCAATTGGAATTTGAATCTGCTATCATTTCTTTTATGCAATATACCTCCGATGTGATGTTTTTACATTATTTTGATTCACAATTGCATACTGCATCGTCGTTCCAATCTGTGAATGTCCTAATATTTTTTGCACCTGCTCGATTGGCATTCCCTTGTCAATTGCCCGCGTTGCCATTGTTCTTCTGAATTTATGTGGATGTATTTTTTCAATATTTAGTTTACGTCCAAGCTCACGCACTCTTATCTCTACACCGCTGATTTTCAATCTTTCATATGGCGAATCCAACGTGACAAATAATGCAGGATTTGTGTCTGTCCGGCTATTTATGTAATTTTGTAGATGTAATTTTGCTTTAGCATCAAAATATACACGTCGCTCCTTGTCTCCTTTTCCATAAACAACACATTCTCTTTCTTCAAAATCAATATCCGAAATATTCAATCCCACCAATTCACCAACTCGTATTCCAGTCGAATATAATAAATCTATCATTGCCAAATCTCTGGAACATCTGCAATTATCCCGTAATCTTTCGATCATTTCATCCGAAATGATTTCTTTTACCGGCTGTTTCGTTTTAATTTTATGAATCCTTCTCATAGGACTTTTTAAAATATAATCTTCTTCCTCCAACCACGAAAAGAAACTTGAAATATTTCTTCTTACATTATCCACTGTTACTTTACTGCAATTATTGCGCTGCTGATATTCTGCAAGATAGGTTCGTATTTCATCTGTTGTAATTTTTCGTATTACGGTATCAATATTTTTTAACAAATGCTCAATTGTCACCTGATAGTACTGTAATGTTCTCGCTGAACATCCCTCAATTTGTTTTGCTTCAATAAACATTTTCAAATATTCTTGATTTGAAATCTGTTCCTTTTCCGGTCTCGCATCTGATAAATTTTTTATCAATACTTCCTGCAATTTTTTCATCTGTGCAATATTCAGATAATCTGCCATCTCATTAATAATCTTTACAAGTTTTTCTTCCATGTTGGTATCTCCCTTCAGTAATTACCAACATTGTACACGAAAATAATGTTCATTCCCAATTTTCTGACATTGCTTATTGCGGCAACAGTCCATATTCTTTGATCAGTCTGCTTACTACTTTTTCAGGTCCATCATTATTCATTGCAAATTTATTTTTCACTCCGATTTTATCAAAAATCTGTCCATACCAATGAATATCTTCTCTAATTTCATTCATATAATATTCTTTATGTTCATTCTTATATTGCAAGTCAATATATAAATTATCTTCTTCATCACTAAATACAAGTCGTGAAAAAATGTTTTCCGGAGAATCACAGAGTTCGATCAACAATATGTCGTCTGCAACTATACACTTTTCAAAATTATCAGGATAAGAAATAGGCGTAATTGCTAAAACCATATTTTCATCCAATTTAAGAATTTTATTTATGATTTGCCCTCTTTTTTGATCTCTCCAACGTAAATTTTCTGTATGGACAAATTCTTCAAGCGTTATGCCATAGTATTTCTTTATTTCGTCATCCAAATCATAAAATGAAAATTTTATTTTTTCGGCAAGCAACTTCCCGATAGTTGTTTTTCCAACATTTGAAACTCCAAATAGCAATATTTTCATGGCTAATAATAACCTTTCTTTATAAACGTTATCCGAAATATTGTTGCATCAATGAATCGAATAGGAGCTGTGTCTCATCAAGTGCTTTCTGCACTACAACTTTTGATTTGGTGACTTGGTGGCAAAATGCCATAAACTCTTTTTGAAGTTCGAGCATTGGCAGTATAATCTGCAAATTTTCAACTTGCTGCTTGGTTATTGACTCACGCGTAGCTCCACTTCCAGCAATACTCCATAACAAATCCTGATAATTATCATCAATTAGCAACTTATTTAAGAACTCAGGAATTATACAGTCTTTACACCTTATGATGCATACATGCTGATTTACTCTTGCTGGTAATATCTCATTTGGAACTACACATGACCGAGCAACAGAAGCACCTGTAATATTTAGCAATACATCATCTTCCTCAATAGTTACATTATCCAATTTAGAAGCCTGTTCATCTGAAATATGTGCCAAATCCTTATACTCAAACTGACCATTATGAACATTCATACTGCGAATAAGTGTAATGCCTTCTTCTTGATAGGCTTCCTTTCCTCCCTTAGGAGTTGCACCGGATCCAATCTTTGTAGTAATCTCCCCCAAAGACTTTTGCTCCCAACCTTTATCATTAAGAACAGGATTCCCAAACATCTCGACAAATCGAGCCTTGATGAGTTGATCTAACAGTTGGATCTCTTGCTTTCTTTTCTCAATAATTTTTTCACATTTTTCAAGAATCTCAACAATTTCAGCCTGTCTTTCTAACAAATCAAGATTAAATTCTTCATTTTTATAATCTTTAAAATATATATGTGGAATGGTTGCTCCAGTAAAATATTTTTCTAAATGCATATAACTTACAACATAAAAAAGATATTTCGGCAAAACATTATCTTTTGGCAAGAGATACTGCATTGTTCCTATTACTGATGAATTCGCAGGATATAAAGCTGCTCTTCCTACTCCTGCTCCATCCTTAACTACAGCAACATACGGCTTTTCCTGATGATAAAAATTTGTATTTCCTATATATCCCGAGGCTCCATAGATTGGATAATCTCCACTTGTTTTAGCTATATCTGATTGTTTCAAATTTGATGTACCACGCTCACATACATCTTCCAGTTTTACTTTCATCTGTTTCATTGCTCCCTATCAGAATCATTCTTCATTTTATCTTCAAGTTCCATAAATCGATCAAAATCACTTTCGTATATGACATCTTGTATCTTTCGATACTTTTCAAATTCACTCTCTGCATGAATTCGTGCCATTTCAGCAGAAACTTTCCCATTATCAGACAATACTCCATAATCCATTATTTGAAGAAAGCCATTCAATCTATTCTCCCAGTCTTTCATCGTCATTGGTATATTTCTTTCCGCTTGAAGTTCTGCCAGATCTAAATAAGCATTCACTAACCGTCCCATATTTGCCAATTCTTTCTTTGACAAATAATTTTTCGCAATCACAACATCATATTTATGAATCTTACCATTGGGCGCTCCCTCCCAAGTTGTCAATCCCATATGCTCTTGTGCTGCATCCGCTCTATTATAAATTACTTCAGCCGCTGTATTGCCATGAATTGCATAATGTATCTTATTTTGAACTGCCGAAAAAAATCTTCTTGTTGTTTCTGCTTTAGAATCATAATCTATAGCTGTTGCATAGATATCTGTAATTTTCTGATAAAATTTACGTTCCGACAATCTGATTTCACGTATTCGTTCCAGTAATTCTTCAAAATACTTTTTTGTTAATACTGTGCCTCCATTTTTCAGTCTTTCATCATCCATTGCAAAACCTTTTATTGTATATTCTTCTTCAATTCCATTCGCTCATTTCCGGAACTGAACTGCTCTTGGAGAATCAACTTTATTTCCTACTGATATAATTGCTTTCAAATTGTAATGTTTTGTGTCATAGCTTTTTCCATCAGAAGCAGTTACTCGAAATTTTCGAGTAACTGAATTTTCATCAAGTTCAAGACTTCTAAACGCTTTCTGCAAATGATACGTTATTGTATTAGCCTCAACATCATACAATACTCCCATCATTTTCTGTGTCAGCCATACATTTTCATCAAAATATATTGCTTCTACCTGACTCTCACCGCTAGCTGTAATAAACGTTAAATATTCTGCTGCACTAGATCGTACTGTTACGTCTTTTTTCATTTTTCCTCCACTTCAACCCTCAACTGCAAATTGGAATTTGCATTTTCCTTTCCTATATTTCCACTCTTACTGCTCACTTCATTTATAACTCCAGCAATCTTTCCAGTTCATCCATCTCTTTCCCGATTTCCATCTCAAGTTCCCGGATGTTTGCCATAATTTCCGATGTTGGTGGATACTCTACCGGCACATACTCGATTTCCTTATACTTATTAATACTGAGATCATAATCATTGTCTACAATATCCTGCTTTGGAACCATAAATGACTTGTCGGTACGTTTTCTGTCCATCTCTTTATCCAGATTCTTAAATCTCTCAATAATATCTGGAATATCATTATCAGCAATCGGAGACCGTTTATCATCAAGACTGAGTCCATCCGCTGTCATATCATAAAACCAGACATGATCTGTTCCGCCATGATCTGTCTTTGTAAAAATAAGAATCGCAGTTGACACTCCTGCATATGGTTTAAATACACCGGATGGCATGGAAATAACTGCTACTAATCTCTGATTCTCCACAATCTCCTTACGAATCGCCTTATGTGCTGTAGAAGAACCGAAGAGTACGCCATCTGGAACGATACAAGCACATCGTCCACCAATTTTTAAAATACGTAAAAATAATGTCAAGAACAAAAGTTCTGTTTTCTTTGTTTTACAAACTTTTAACAGATCACCTGACACCGATTCTGCATCAAGACTTCCTTTAAACGGTGGATTTGCCAGAACAAGTGAATATTTCTCTTTGTCCTGATTCTGATCAGACAAACTGTCTCTATACTCAATAAATGGATTATCAATACCATGTGTCATCATATTCATGGCTCCGATGCGGAGCATTGTCCGATCCATGTCATAACCATAAAACATATGGTTCATATAATGATCTTTTTTCTGTTTATCATAAAAAATCTCTTCTTTTTTCTTTTCCTTTAAGTACTCTCCTGACGCAACCAAAAATCCAGATGTACCGCAAGCCGGATCACAAATCATTTCATCACTGGAAGGATCCATTAGTTCAACCATCATGCGGATAATATGTCTTGGTGTACGGAACTGCCCATTTAATCCAGACTGTGCTATTTTTGACAAAAGATATTCGTATACATCTCCTCTTACGTCTGCTGTCTGAATTTCACTCATCATCTCATAGATCTCGTCCAGTGAGTCTACAACCTTCGATAACACTAATGGTGTTGGGAGTTTAAAGATTGCATCATCCATATATTTGGAGTATGCACTGTTTTTATCGCTATGCAGTGTTTTTATAAAAGGGAACACCCATTCCTGCATAATAGAATACATTCTGTCAGCAGGGAAATCATGAAATACCGACCATTTCAACTGTGTTCCATCGATTGTTCTCTCTCCAATCTGAACTTCTTCTGCAAAAATGCTCTGATATGGTAGTCCCAGCATTGCACTTTCTTTTGCCCTCATATTATCCGAATCATCCAGATCATGTATAAACATCAGATAAGTGATCTGTTCAATTACTTCAAGTGGATTTACCAATCCTCCTGCAGCAAAAATGTCCCATAAACTATCAATTTTGTTTTTCAATTCGCCTGTAATCATTTTTATCTCCAATCATTCATTATTCCATGTATATTTTGTATATCTTCCGCCACCGATTTTCAGAATCGCTCCTGATTCCACCAGCTCTGCAAGTGCCCTCTGTACTGTCACCTGACTGATATCCGGACATTTTTCTAAAATCTCTGCTTTTGTAATGGTACCCAGTGTTGTTTTAATGATCTCCCTCACTCTGTCCGGCTTTGACATACCGCTTGTTGCCAGCAAACTCACTCTGGATGAAAATTCCCGATACGCAGCTGTAACAATACCAAGCATATATTTTACAAACGGTTCATAATCATTCTTATTTTCATGCCAGTTTACAGAGCTTTGCTGCAAGCAGTCATAATACAACTCCTTTGTATTTTCAATTAACTTTTCAATACTTATGTACTTTCCGACAATATAACCGGCTCTATATAGTAACAATAAGGTCAATAGCCGACTCATTCTGCCATTACCATCATTAAAAGGGTGAATACATAAAAAGTCAAGGATAAACATTGGGATCAGAATCAGTGGATCAATCTGTTCTGTTGCAAGTGCCTCATCAAGTGCTTTACACAATTCTTCTATTGCCTCTGGCGTTGCCCATGCAGGCATCGGCTGAAACCGGACAGATTTATTTCCTGCCATATCTTCTTCCTCAATAATATTATCTGCTGTCTTGTATTTTCCCCCGATATCAAACCCTTCAAACTTATATAAATCCCTGTGCAGCTGCAGTATGATGGATGGTTTCGGTGGAATATAATCATGGTTATCATGAATCGTATTCAATACATCTCTGTAACCTGCAATTTCCTGTTCATTTCGGCTCTTAGGACGGGTTGTATCTTTTACTAAAGCTTTTAAACGTTCATCAGATGTATAGATTCCTTCAATTTTATTGGAAGCTTCCGTACTCTGAATTTTCGCAATTTCTACAAGCTGTGTTAATGTATCCGCTTTTGCTTCAATAAATAATGTCTGCTCTCCTCGAAATTCATGTATCTGTGTCAGATAAGATACTATTTCAGGTGTGAGCAGTTTTTTCCATTTTTCACGATAGTCAAACTGTCTCATTTAACCTCCTGCTGCAATCATCCAACTATTACTTAATACTAGTAATTATATTCTTTTCATTATATCATTGTCAATTTAATTTTATCTTTTTAAGAAAAATGATATAATTAAATTCAAATTGAACAGATTAAAAATTTTATTCCTTTTCTCACGATAAAACAAAAAACGCACAGACTGTCTCTCATCTAAACAATCTGTGCGTCTCTTTTATGATCTGCAAACCGCACCTTTCCATATGTTATCCATATCTCAGGCTCCCATTTACAGATATCCTATATATTTTTACGCCAGCTTACTCTGCTTTTGCATCCGAAACACTGACCTTATGGTCATACCATTTTCCTTTTGTTCCGATTAACGCAAGATCAAACTCCTGATCTAATGCTTCTACCGAGACGTCAAAAGCATAGACTTCCTCTTTGGAACCATCAGAGTATGTAACTTCTTCTGTTGTTGGCTGGATCAGTTTTGCTCCATCCTTCTGTGCATCTTCTGCAGTTCCTAAGAAAAGATTTACAATGTTCTGGGATGGCATTACGATGTGGAGTGTCATTTTTCCGTTTTTTACCGTAAGTGTTCCACGTCCGTCATATGCTTCATTTACATGAAACATGCTGCTGTCGGTATCGAATTTTGCAGAGTAGGTTCCATCTGCAAGGACATCACTGTCTGCAGATGCTGTTGTTGCGATATCCCCAAGAGAATCGATGGCTGCTTTGGTATGTGCTGCATAAATCTGCTGAATCGCATCGATCTCACCAAGTCCTGCGATCTGGCAGTCCACACTTTCAAAGTTACCGCTTGCAACAAACTGGCTCTTCCAGGAATCGTCATCATCGCCAGCCATATCGTTGTTGGCGTGATCTCCGGCTACGACCATTAAAGGACGAAGGATCACTTTTGTATATCCTGCTTCTTTTACTGCTGCGATCACGTTCTCACATGCTGTCTCTTCCGGCTCACCTTCCACTGTTCCGATGAATACGTTGTCATAACCTAATTTTTCCATCTGGGCAGCCATCTGGCTGTAGCTTACTTTTGCAGTGTGGGAAGTACCATGTCCCATGAACACAAATGCTGTACCATCTTCTTTTGCTGCCTTTAAGGAATCAAAACCTGCTGTCTTTACTGCCTCTGCTGTGATAGCTTCTGCAACGGCTGCTTTATCTTCATTGACAACAGTTGCATCACTTCCAACTTCGCCAAGTAACGGTTCAGCGATCGTAACTGTCTCAAATTTATCTTTGTATCCATCTAATGCATCTACGAGTTCATCATACTCTGCACCATGCATCAAATGAGTTGGCTGTACTACGAGATTTTTTACACCATTTTCTACTGCTCTGTCGAGTGCCTGTTCTACATTGTCAATTTTTTCACCATCTCTTGCCTGTACATGGTTGATGATGATCTGTGCTGTGAAAGCTCTTCTTACAGACCAGTCCGGATTTGCTTCCTGCAGTGCTTTTTCCACACCACCGATATCCTCTGCCCTGCTGTCGTTGAAGGATGTACCAAAACTTACCACTAAAAGCTCGTTCTCTCCGATTCCGTCCTCATTCAAAGGATCATCCTTGGATGCATCTCCTGTATCTCTTCCGAAATAATCCGGATCAGCATTTTCTCCCTCTACAAGTTCCTTCTGTGCATCTGTCAGCTTGTCCCATGCCGCTTTTGCTGCTGCACACTGCTCATCTGTGTTCTCATTTCTTGTCTGAACATAGATGGCATCGATGAGTGCTGCGACTTCGTCCGCTGCGGCCTGATCATCGACCTCTTCACTCTCTGTCTCAGCAGCTGTTTCTGTCTGTGGCTGTGTTGTCTCTGTCTCTTTCTTGCTTCCGCATCCTGTAAAAAGGGCTGCTGTCATTGTAAACGCAAGAACAAGTGCAAGTGTTTTTTTCTTCATTTTTTTCTCCTCTTTGTGATTTACTTCTGCTTCATAGAGATCTGTACACAAAGAAAAAATATTATGCCCTATCTTTTATAATACGGCAAAAAAAATCTCCGGTCAGATGTCCTGAACGGAGTAAAAAGTCAATGAAAATCAGGCTTTTGTCAGAAAGCCCTCTAAACAGTACGACCAATTACTCGTGATCTGGGAATTCATTTCCCTGTACCAGACGATTGGCAGGTTTCCTGGCTGAAAGATCCTCATACAGATTCTGCCTTCCCAGTGCCATGCACCAGTGGCTTTCCATGCGGAAAAAGAATCTGCCCTCCCTTATCACAGTGACGAGATCGTACAGGAATCACACCTGTTTCCCTTTTAACCAGTCTGGTCTTAACAAAACCGGCTGGCACCAACTGTCTTCTCTATGAAACTGTCATTTTTTTACGCTTCCACACCGCATGAATGATATAGCGGTCTAAAGCCTTATCCATGTTAGCACACCCATGTTTTTTTTGCAATCTCAAATGTGTTTTTCTGTTCTTTCCAAAAACCATTCCACAAACTTTGGATCTGACGGATAATACAGATGTGGAAAGCCCCAGAAATGATCGTCCGATGCATGAATGCACTTCCAGCTTCTTCCGGTCACCGGTTTTGTGGCAATGCAATCCTCTCCATTCGCTGTGCTGTCGAAATAGTGGAACTCATGCGCCTTTATTTTTTCCGGCTCCGGCATTTCTGCTGTTCCCTTCTCCGTAAGCCCTTGCGGCAGTTGTACTTCCACATAACCAAAACGTACCAGTTTTCCCGTGTACTGACACTCTGCCGGGATCACACCTGCCATTTGATAAGTTGTTCCCTCCCTGTCCGTGAGCGTGTCATGCAGATACATAAATCCCCCACATTCTGCCAGGGAAGGTAACTGCTGTTCCAGCGCTTCTTTGATGGATTTCCGCATGCTCTCATTTTCTTCAAGCTGCTTAGCGTATAATTCCGGATAACCGCCGCCTAACAGTAAGCCATGAATGTTTTCCGGAAGCTTCTCATCATGCAGCGGTGAAAAAAATACCAGCTCT
>OGMA01000643.1_pt1 | contig 13931 bp, 9 predicted proteins | sample 1573021 | NCBI WGS metagenome assembly OGMA01 (sample SAMEA2581905, study PRJEB24529) | metagenome | biome: Human gut stool | place: China | collected 2011 | reverse complement strand
AAACTCACCGAATTTCTGGAGGGGGTGAACTCGGGCGCCGGAGCAGGTGCCGGTGGTTTTGGCGGGTTCGGCGGCTTCGGAAACGGTGCCGGCGGAGCATACCGGTCTGGATCCTTCCGCTCCGGAGATGGAACATATCATGAATTCCATTTTGAGGGCGGTGACGGGGATGATATCTTCGGTGATCTGTTTGGAAATATGTTTGGCGGCAAAGGAAGAGCTGGCAGCGCTGGCTTTGGCGGTTCCGGCTTCCATGGCTTTGGCGGCGGAAATGGATTTTCCGGTTCTGGATTTTCTGACCGCGGCAACGACTTAAATGCGGAGGTCCAGATAACCTTCGATGAGGCCGTTCATGGCTGCGAAAAGACTATCACGATCCAGAACCCGAACCAGCCTGGCAGCAGACCGCAGACCCTGAAGGTAAAGATCCCGGCAGGCATCGAGACCGGAAAGAGCATCCGGCTTGCAGGTAAAGGAATGCCGGGAACCGGCGGTGGTGCCGCGGGCGACCTGCTTCTCAAGATCGCAGTCGGTGAGAAGCCGGGCTGGACGAGAAAGGGCATGGATGTCTACAGCGATGTGGAAGTTCCGTTCACCACGGCCGTCTTCGGCGGTGAGACTCTTGTCCACACGTTATATGGAGATGTGGCCTGCAAAATCAAAGCCGGAACCCGCTCCGGTACAAAGATCCGTCTCCGCGGCAAAGGTATCGTCTCCTTAAAAGACCCGTCACTCCACGGTGACCAGTACGCCGTCGTAAGAATACAGGTTCCGGATGACTTAAGTCCGGAGGCAAAGCAGAAGCTTAAGGAGTTTGAGGAGATCTGCAGGCGGGATGGAAGATTCCATGCGGCATAAATAAAGAAAAATTAAAGAGATCCGGGATCCCATCATGTATGGATGGTCTCCCGGATCTTTTTGATGAATATGGATAATTATTTCCCAAAAGAATCAATGTATTCTTTCGCAGTGATCTGATCCAGATCAAAATTTTTACATATTTGTTCCAGAATAGTATCATCGCTTAAATGGAATTCTCTTCCCATGCGAATCATTGCTAATATTCCTTTTTTCTGTCCAATTTCGATTCCCTTCTTCTCACCAATTTCAATTCCAGTAGATAAAATACTCATACGTGCGACCTCCCATTCTTCATTTTGCTTAACCTCAGCTACTATCGCATCGAGTGTTTTCAATCGTTCGTCCAATATCGTGATCTCCGGATTATCAAGCGTAGAATTCTTACAGTACTGAAGAAAACTCACAAGCTCATCCCGTCCATTCTTGCTGGTCATATTTAAAAATATCTTTTTAGTTCCATCTTCCAGATGCAAGTCCCTTATTTCTTCGCACTGCTCTGTAAAAGTATATTTTGCCAGCCCTTTTCCAAATATATCCTTCTGGGTGATAAATGTAATGATCGTAGGTGGCAGATGTTTATACCGGGTCTTTCTTCCCGATTTTAATAAAGGCGTATCGATCAGTCCCTGATAAAATCTCGCCCTGCGCCGCATATCATCCTGCTCTGTATCATTTTGCATTTCCGTTGCAAAATTGCGTCCTGAAATGTCTGTTGCCCTTGCGTCTAAACGGATTGCCCGCTGCCCGCTCTTATTCAGGATCACCTCTTCTACATGTACTTCCTTCAGTTTTAAATTTTTTTCCCCTGTTATAATACTTAAAACATTTCTGTGTGCTGTTTTGTTTTTCATAACAGATAAAAATAAGGCAAAATCACAGAGATTAAACTCCCTATTTTCCAGCTACATCTCATGATCGGTTATTTCCGGTTCCCATACACTGTTTGACATAGGCATCGTCCTTTCTGTTAGTCGGCAGAAAGTTTTCTCTGTACTCTCTGCCTGTTTCATTGGTTTGTGATTTAAGCAAAGAGTTTCAGATAAGATGCTGTTTTGGATACAGCTTAGAAATATAGAATATTTAGAATATATTTGAAATCCTGCTTATATTCAGAATAGCAGTTTTCTCTTAAAATGTCCAGTATATGCGCGAAAAAGGGAGGGGAATATTTTCCCTCTCCCTTTATCTCTTTATATTTCAATTATATGCGCCCAAATTTCTACTATTACAAACATGAAATACATTTATTTACTGATCATTAGCAGATCTCAGCTCCGGCTGGCATCTTCTTTTCCGGTACCATTAAGGACAGATTTCCCTCTGCGTCTTCTGCACACAGGATCATGCCTTCGGATACGACTCCGGCTAATTTAGCAGGCTTTAAGTTGGTTACTACCATAACTTTCTTTCCTACCATTTCCTCTGGTGAGTAATGAGCCTTGATACCGCTTACGATCTGGCGGGTCTTGGTTCCGATCTTTACCTGGGAGCAGAGAAGCTTTTTGGACTTCGGTACTGCTTCGCACTTAACGATCTCACCGATCTGGAACTGCAGTTTTGCAAAATCATCGTAGGTGATCTCTGCCTTTGGCTCTAAGTCAATGCCATCATCCTCAGCTGCCTCTTCTGCAGGTTTTGCAGCTTCTGCTGCAGCTGCGCGCATTTCCTCTACTTTTGCCATAACTTCCTTGATATCCATACGTGCAAAGAGGATCTCAGGCTTGTCTGTTACCTTATTTCCTGAAAGATACAGACCGAAGGTATCCATTTCATCCAGCTCTCTCTTCTTTGTATTTAACTGAGCCAGGATCTTCTCAGAAGTCTCAGGCATAAATGACTCTAACAGGGAAGCGCCGATGGTGATCGCCTCTGTCAGGTTGTAAAGAACTGTAGCAAGTCTGTCCTGTTTTGCAGGATCTTTTGCTAAAGCCCATGGCATTGTCTCATCAATGTACTTGTTGCATCTTCTGAAGATACCGAAGATCTCTGTAATGGCATCTGCTACACGCAGCTGGGCCATCTTTGCGTCTACCTTCTTTACTTCCTCTAATACAACAGCCTTTAAGTCTTCGTCAACAGCTTCTGCAACGCCCTTGTTTTCTACAACGCCGCCAAAGTACTTGTTGCTCATGGAAATGGTACGGTTTACAAGGTTTCCAAGGATATTTGCCAGGTCAGAGTTCATACGCTCTACCATCAGCTCCCAGGAGATAACGCCGTCATTTTCAAATGGCATTTCATGAAGCACGAAGTAACGTACTGCATCTACGCCAAAGAAATCTACCAGAGTATCTGCATAGAGAACATTTCCCTTGGACTTGCTCATCTTGCCATCGCCCTGAAGCAGCCATGGATGACCAAATACCTGCTTTGGAAGCGGTACGCCTAAAGCCATCAGGAAGATCGGCCAGTAAATAGTATGGAAACGGATAATGTCCTTACCGATCAGGTGCAGGTCTGCAGGCCAGTATTTCTTAAACTGGTCAGTGCTGTTTCCATCACAGTCATAGCCGACACCGGTAATATAGTTGGTCAGCGCATCCAGCCATACATAGGTAACATGCTTTGGATCAAAGGTTACCGGAATACCCCAGTCAAAGGTAGTTCTGGATACACACAGATCCTGAAGTCCCGGAAGAAGGAAGTTGTTCATCATCTCATTCTTTCTGGAAACAGGCTGGATAAACTCTGGATGAGAATTAATGTACTCGATCAGCTGCGGTGCATATTTGCTCATACGGAAGAAATATGCCTCTTCCTTTGCCGGCTTAACCTCTCTGCCGCAGTCAGGGCACTTGCCGTCTACTAACTGGGATGGAGTCCAGAAAGACTCACATGGAGTACAGTAAAGTCCCTCATAAGCACCTTTGTAGATATCTCCCTGGTCATAGAGTTTTTTAAAGATCTTCTGTACCTGTGCTTCGTGTTGAGCATGTCTGGTACGGATAAATTTATCATAAGAAGTATTCATCAGATCCCAGATACGCTTGATCTCGCCTGCAGCCTTATCTACAAACTCCTTTGGAGTGATGCCTGCAGCCTCTGCCTTCTCCTCGATCTTCTGTCCGTGCTCATCGGTACCGGTCTGGAAGAACACATCGTATCCCTGAGCTCTCTTATATCTTGCAATACTGTCTGCCAGCACGATCTCATAGGTGTTGCCGATATGCGGCTTACCGGAAGCATATGCGATGGCAGTTGTAATATAATACGGTTTTTTCTTACAATCCTGACACATATTTTAAATCCCTCTTTCCAGCCCCCTTTTGGAGCATTCTAATGATGTAAGTATAAGCGTTTACAGGGCTTTCGTCAAGACGCCCTATGCCACATACGTTGTAATTTTCCTACATATAATATATAATGACACCAGTGTCAAAAGGTCTAAAATCCGATGCTAGAGTGCAAAGCACGTAGCAATCCGGTATCATGGACGATCATTGTATCCCAAAAAGGAGATTTTTATGAAACAGAGAACACAAAAATATCTGCATGCCATCCTTGCACTGGTGTTATCCCTGTGCCTTATTACCGGCTGCTCACTTTTTCCAAATTCTGCACCGAAAGCAGACAAAAATACCTCTCAGGAAACCATTGCAGAAGAAGCAACTGAAAACTCTTCTGACGACTCCGCCAGTCAGCCAGACGAAGCAGCCCTGGCTGCAGCCCGGGAAGCCTTTGACCAGTACACGGAAAACCTGTTTAAACAGGAAGCCTCCCAGTCCCTTCTTACCCTTCACTATACACTTGCAGACCCGGAAAGTTACGGCATTACCGATTATGACCGCACTCTTGGAACAGCTTCCGCTGAAGATACACGAAAGGACCTTGAAGAGGCAAAACAGATCAAAGCAGACCTTGAAGCTATGGATACCCGTCTTTTATCCAAAGACCAGCTGCTTACCTATACCATTCTTTCTTCCTACATTAATACTCTTCTGTCCTCTGATGGATTAGAGCTGTATGACCAGCCTTTATCCACCACCCTTGGCATCCAGTCCCAACTCCCTATCCTTTTATCTGAATATACTTTTTACAGAAAACAGGATGTAGATGATTACCTGTCTCTTTTGTCATCCATTGACGCCTATTATGACTCTCTCATTGCCTTTGAGACAGAGCGGGCCCAGGCGGATCTTGGCATGTGTGATACAGTTATCGACAATATCATCCGCTCCTGCAATGCTTATCTTATTGACGCAGACCACAGCTTTATGGCAGAGACTTTTTCTTCCCGTTTAGATGAAATGGGCGGTCTTTCAGACCAGGAAAAAGCCGATTATAAGGCAAAAAATAAAAAAGCCATCGACGAACATTTCGTACCTGCCTATGAACGGCTGATCAGCGGTCTGGAGAGTTTAAAAGGAACAAGTTCCAATGACAAGGGACTTTACTACTACCCGGAAGGCCGGAAATATTATGAATATCTGGTAAATGCCAGCACCGGAACCTCCTACAGTGATGTTTCTGCCTTAAAACAGGCCATTAACAAGCAGATGTCAAAGGAACTGGCAGCCGTGAACCAGCTGTTAAGCGATGATCCGTCTTTAGGCGATAAACTGGACTCTTCCACCTTTACCCTGACGGAACCTAAGGACATTTTAGAGGATCTGAAAGCCCAGTCCCAGGCAGATTTCCCGCCTGTAAATGACGGTAACTATACCATTAAAAATGTGCCGAAAACATTAGAAGGCTTTTTAAGCCCTGCTTTCTATCTTACAGTACCTATTGACCGGCCGGAAGACAATTCCATTTACATTAATAACCAGAGTACAGATGCCGGCTCCCTCTACACCACCATGGCCCATGAAGGTTATCCGGGACATATGTACCAGACCAATTACTTTAACCAGCATAACACCTGTAACCTGCGGAATGTCCTTGATTTTCAGGGATATGTAGAAGGCTGGGGTACTTATGCGGAATACTACGCCTACACACTGGATCATGGCATGGAGGAGCAGGTAGGTGAACTTTTGCAGCACAATGCCGCCTTTACACTTGCCCTTTATGCCCTGTTGGACATTAACATCCACTACGAGGGCTGGGATATGGACCAGGTAAATGATTATCTGACTATGTACTTCCAGATCGATGATCCTTCTGTCATCTCTTCCATTTACTATGAAGTAGTGGAAAATCCTTCCAACTACCTCTCCTATTACACTGGTTACCTGGAATTTTTAAATATGAGAGAAGAAGCACAGCAAAGACTGGGAGCCAACTTCTCCCTGTTAGAATTTAACCGCTTTCTCCTGGATATAGGTCCGGCACCTTTCAGTGTGATCCGAAATTATTTTACACAGTGGCTGATACAAAATGGCAGCAGCAATTAGATTTGTTTGAAAACAATATTAATTGTTGTTAAAATGTCGTTAATAAATATAATATCATCTTTTTGATATTAAAATCATGTTAATTTTCTGATAATACATTGACGTAAGATGTCTGATGTGGTATTTTAATTACATCAGACATCTTATTATTTTGTTACAGTTCAGTCATGCGCTGGTTTGTATGAAAAAGTGTGTTGCAAGCCTGCTTGCATAAGCGCTTTCTCATACAAATCAGCATATGGTGAACCACCATGCTTCTTGTTTTCATGAACATGGAAACAAGAAGATGTCATGACTGAACTGCAACAAAATGTTTGCATCAAAATCATCTGCTGGCAGACAACTGAAAACATGCTCTGAAAGAGGTCGGAAAATGAGATTGGAGAGGGAACTATGAAAGGTATTAAAAAGCTGCTGTCCTATGTCACAAAAGTAGAATATGCCATTATGATCGTTGCGTTTGTCGCCATGGTAACTGCCTACTTTGTAGCAGTCGTCAACCGCAACTTTATCAAGGCTTCCATGCCATGGACTGAAGAGGTAGCCATGTACAGCATGATCTATATGGCACTGTTAGGAACAGAAGTAGGTCTTCGTGACGGCACACAGGTTGCTGTTACCGCTATTATTGAAAAGCTTCACGGAATCACAAAAAAAGTGGTCTCCATTGTTGAACAGATCGTATTAGAGATTTTTACCGCTGTTATGTTAAAGGCTGGCACCGCCTTATTTTTAAAACAGATCCAGACTGGCCAGACAACTCCAGTATTAAAGATCCCTATGTCTGCCATGTATTTCTCACTGGTACTTACCTTTGGACTGATCTTACTGATCCAGACTGTGATCCTCGTAGAAAAGATCATCGATTTAAAGAATAAGGAGGCAGAAGCATGAGTGCAGGTATCATCCTTTTCGCAGCGTTTGCTGTATGTCTTATTGTAGGAGTTCCGGTTTCCATCTCCCTGGGAGTGGCTTCCCTTTGCTCTGTAGTATTCGGCGGTCTGTCCGCTTCCTCCACCGTTATTGCACAGCGTATCTTCGGCGGATTGCAGTCTACTTCCATTATGGCCATCGCTTTCTTCGTACTTGCCGGAAATCTGATGACCAAAGGTGGTATCTCCCGCCGTATCGTAAATTTTGCCAACTGCCTGGTAGGCAATGTGCGCGGCGGAATGAGCCTGGCACTGGTTTTAGCCTGCGCATTCTTCGCAGCCTTATCCGGTTCCGCTCCTGCAACTGTTATTGCTATCGGTACCATGCTCTACAATGATATGGTAAAGCTTGGCTACCCAGGTGACCGTACAGCCGGACTGTTAGTTGTATCCGGTGGTCTTGGACCGATCATCCCCCCATCTATCATCATGGTCATCTACTGTACTTTAACAGGCGCTTCTGTTGGAAACATGTTTAAACAGGGCATGCTCATCGGTATTGTGATCATGCTTGTATTAATGGCAGAAGTTCTCTTTTACGCAAAAAAGGAAAACTGGCCAAAACAGGCTGTAAAGCGCAGCCCTTCTGAGATCTTTAAGATCTTCTTAGATGCCATCCCGGCGCTGATGACCCCCATCATCATCCTTGGCGGCATCTACTCCGGTATGCTGACAGCAACAGAAAGTGCTGCCATCGCAGTTGTATGGGCTGCCATTGCCGGACTGTTCATCTACAAAGAACTGACTGTAAAAGAACTGGTCCCCATTTTAAAAGATTCCGCGAAAAGCTCTGCCATGATCTTATTCATCATCGCAGCTTCTACCGCTTTCTCCTGGGTATTTACCTTCTCAGGCGCTTCCCAGGCACTGGTAAACGCAGTTATCAGCATGCATTTAAATTCCGCGCTGTTCTGCTTCGTAGTTGCCATTATCCTGCTGATCTTCGGTACATTCATGGAAGGAACCGCGATTGCCGTTCTTTTAGTACCGGTCCTCTGGCCTATTGCCCAGAGTATGGGCATTGACGTGATCCACTTCGGCATGATCGTGTGCATCTCCAACGTAGTTGGTACCATGACACCTCCGGTTGCAGTAAACATCTTCTCCGCTTCTACCGTATCCGGTCTGAAAATGGGCGATATTGCAAAAGCAGAGATCCCATTCCTCATTGGATATGTGGCAGTCTTCTTCTGCTGCGTATTCTCTGAAACCTTCTGTACATTTTTAATCTGATGAAAAGGGACTGACTGCCCTTTCTCATATTAGGTACTTAACTTTTTTCTCTTGCCAAAAGCCCCCAGGTTTTGCCTGGGGGCTTTTGCATTGCTGTTCCTATTATTCCTATTACTGATCCATATTTCTTTGTTTCAGCTTTCCATCTGCCGTCCTAAAAATCCGCAGGCAGTGGCAGCCAGCTTCATTTCCATTTCTCCAAACCGCGCTCTTGGCTCCCGGCTCATAATGGCTACAGCGCCGATTGCATCGCCTTCGCAGATAATAGGGGCTACCACCTGGGCGGTAATACCTTCTAATTCTTCATCTACCAGCTGGACAAAGCTTTTTTCATCTTTTCCGGATTGCACGACCTGGCGTTCACCGATCACCCGCTCCAGGGAAGGGCTGATGGCTTTTTGCAGCAGTTCTTTTCTGGCACCGCCGGATACTGCGATCACCTGATCCCGGTCCGTGATGCACACGATCAGGCCCGTTGCCTGGGACATGGCCTCTGCATACTGTCCGGCAAAAGCAGCCAGCTCCACCATAGGGGAATATTTCTTTAAAATGATCTCCCCCTCACGGTCTGTAAATATCTCTAAAGGTGTTCCTTCCCGCAAACGCAAGGTCCTTCGTATCTCTTTTGGGATCACCACACGTCCAAGGTCATCGATCCTTCTTACGATTCCTGTAGCTTTCATAACGTTTATTCCTCCTGCATACCACAAAACATCTCTGTTTCCATATTGTGTGTCTTATGGGTAGTATGTGGAAATGCGGGTAAAATATACACTGCTGCTTTCTATATTTACTTCCGTCCAGAAATTAAATTTTTATTATTTCACTTCTACCAGCTCGATCTTAAAGTTCAGCTCTTTTCCTGCCATTTCATGATTTGCGTCAAAAGTAATGGTCTTCTCTGTCTTTGCAGTAACTTTTACAGGGAATGGCTGGCCCATCTGATTGGTCAGATATACCTGCTGGCCTACAGTCAGATCCTCAGAACCTGGAAGCTGCTCGATCTCCAGTTCAAAGATCGCGTCCGGATTTGACTGGCCGTATGCTTCTTCCGGCATCAGATGGATATCCTTTACCTCTCCTACTTCCATATCAGCCACTGCTGCGTCAAAGCCTTTGATCATCTGGCCTGCGCCGCATACGAACTCTAATGGTTCGCCTCTGTCATAAGAAGAGTCAAACTGGGTTCCATCATTAAAAGTACCTTTATAATGGGTGCGGCATGTCTTTCCTACATTGCGTCCTGTGATTTCCATGATTTAATCCTCCGTTGGGGTGGTTATTATAGACTTATGAACCCTGCGCTGGCACGTTTTTTATGTCTGCTGACGCAGATGGTCCACTCTTTCCTAGCATACCATACTTCTACATCCCTGTCAGTTTTTTTCTTGCCTCCTTTCTATTGAATTTCCCGCCAAACCAGGTATACTGGTATCATAAGGAGAAGCAACAAAGAAAGGGGACACACTTATGGTTATCTACAAAGCAAAAAACTATCAGGACTTAAGCCGCAAGGCTGCAAACATCATTTCCGCCCAGATCATTATGAAGCCGGACTGCGTATTGGGGTTAGCAACCGGTTCTTCACCGATTGGCACTTACAAACAGCTGATCGAATGGTACAACAAGGGGGATCTGGACTTTGCCAAAGTCACCACCATTAACCTGGACGAGTACAAAGGACTTGACCCGGACAATGACCAGAGCTACCGCTATTTTATGAACACCAACCTGTTTGACCATGTAAATATCGACAAGGCCCGCACCTTCGTTCCAGACGGCTTAGAGCCGGATCCACAGAAAGCCTGCGCTGCCTATAATGAGATCATCCGCTCCCACGGCGGTATCGATCTGCAGCTTTTAGGTCTTGGAAGAAATGGACATATCGGCTTTAACGAACCTGGCGCTGCTTTTGAAAAAGAGACCCACTGTGTAGACTTAACAGAAAGCACCATTGAAGCAAATAAACGTTTCTTCGCCTCTGAAGATGACGTTCCAAAACAGGCCTATACCATGGGCATCAAAAACATCATGCAGGCAAAGAAGATCCTGCTGATCGCAGGCGGCGAGGAAAAGGCAGAAGCCTTAAAGAACTCTCTCTATGGCCCTATTACACCATCTGTTCCGGCATCTATCTTACAGCTGCACAATGATGTAACCGTGATCGCAGATGAAGCCGCTTTAAGTTTGATCATGTAACTCATATAACTTACACCCTCATTTACAGAACCTGCCACCGGCAGCTTCTTGCAAATGCATGGAAACTAAAAAGGATATTGCCAGACTGTTTTTATACCGCCTGACAATATCCTTTTCTGTTGGGCTGACATTTATCTCACTAACACTTATTTTACTAACGCTCCAATGGATCTGACCATCCTCCCCACATCAATCGGTTTCGCAATATGTCCGTTCATACCTGCAGCAAACGCCTTATTCCGGTCCTCATCAAAAGCATTGGCAGTCAGGGCAATAATCGGGATCGCCTTTGCGTCTTCCCGTTCCATGCCACGGATCTTTCTTGAAGCTGTATAGCCATCCATATTTGGCATCTGGATATCCATTAAAATGGTGCTGTAATAACCTGCCGGCTTCTCTGAAAACAGTTCCATACATTTGCATCCGTCCTCTGCCCGCTCAACTTTAAATCCATTTTCTTCCAGTATGGTTATGGCAATTTCCGCATTCAGCTCATTATCTTCTGCAAGAAGAATGCGCTTCTCCTTAGATCTGTTATACAGCTTTTCTTCTTTCTTTACATAACTGTCTTTGACCTCTTCCTCAGAAGCGATCTCAAAAGGCAAAATAACTTCAAACTTGCTGCCTTTGCCCCTTTCGCTTTCTACCTGGATCGTTCCACCCATAAGATCTATCAGGGCTTTTACGATCGGAAGACCCAGACCGGCACCTACTACCTTACTTTCCGTACTGGTCCGCTCTCTGGTAAATTCTTCAAAAATATGAGGCAGATATTCTGCACCCATGCCAATTCCCGTATCTTCTACCAGAATACGGTATGCAGTCCATCCCTCTTTCTCCCATGGGATCTCTTTGATCTGTACTGTAACGCTGCCGCCTTCCGGGGTGTACTTAACAGAATTGCTGATAATGTTTAATACGATCTCCCGCACTTTTGTCACATCACAGATGATAAACCTGTGTTCTACATCCAACGTACAGTTGTATTTCAGCCGCTTCTTCTCCACTGCCGGTTCAAAAACTGCATTTAATGCCCCTAACAGTTCCTGGGCATCCCCAACTTCTGTCCGTAATGTCGCCTTTCCGCTTTCGATCCGCGCCATTTCCAGAACATAGTTGATCAGGGATAATAAAAACGAACCGGATAACTGGATCTTCTTAATATAATCATGGACTTTTTCTTTATCATCCAGATGTTTCTCTAAAAGATCAGAAAAACCAATGATCGCATTCATCGGAGTCCGGATATCATGACTCATGTTAAAGAGAAATCTTGTTTTGGCTTCACTTGCTTCTTCCGCCCGTTTTGCTGCCCGTTCGATCTTTTCCGCATACAGTGCCTCTTTATAACGCTGCATCTCATACTGCCAGTAACCAACCGTCAACACTCCTGAAACAAGGGCTGCGATCAGTATCCCAAAAGCGATCTGTGACTGCGGTACCCATCCGGCTTTTGGCTCGATCTCAAAATACCAGGTATCATTAGGCACATCACAGGCTACTTCCAGTGTGTCCTTAAAGGAAAATTTTTCACTCTGGGCAATCGTCAGCTTTTCTCCCGGTTCTGTGCCATTTTTCCATATGAGATACTGATAGGACGTATCTTCCAGTTTATATGTTTCCACTTCTTCCATAAAATGATCCCAGTTTAATACCAGAATGGAAAAGCCCCAAAACGTATCTTCCCCTGCTTCATCTTTTACATAAACAGGATCAAAAAGCAGTGCGCCGTTTCCGCCCTGGACCAGTGGAAATGGTCCTGCAATGGTATACTGACCGCTTGTTTTTGCCAGATTTGCCTCTTTCTTTCTGTCCGGATGCTCCAGCATATTTAAACCCATGGCCTCTTCATTCCCTTTCATGGGATAGATATGGGAAACAATACCGTCCTTTGCCAGTTCATGGGCTTCGATCACATTTTGCTTATCCTGCATCATCTGGGATAAAATGGAAAATTTTTCTCCATCAATATCATATCCTGACTCTATGATATTTTTCACCAGTTCTGACTCCGCCAGATACCGGTTCAACTGGGATTTTACCCTGCTTACTGTGGACTCCGCTGCATAAACAGCCTTTAATTTTTCTTCCTTTTCCTGTTCCCGGTTTAAAAAACAGGCACTGCCTGTAACGACCAGAAAAGAAAGAACGCAGACCATAAACGCCCGAAATTTCATTCTCCCCCGGTCTGTTTTTCGTTTCATATGTAAACCTCATAAAATTAAATATTCTTCGTTTGTAACTATGTGATACCATTATACCAGACTAACGTTTGTTTTCAATGAAGAATAGATGAACAAATATCAAAAGAACATCATTTCCCCAGTTGAATTTCCTTAGAAAATATGGTATTCTAAGCCTTAACAATTGTATCTGTACTATATATAGTTATTTTTTTTTTGCGTTGATACTTTGTCGCTTTAAACTGACAAACGTATTGCTAACATCCAGCATAGTAGTCGGATAATATGTTCGTTTATTAATAAAATCCTGTAGAAACGAGAGAAAACCATGAACCAGTCAGAAACATTACTTGAAATAAAAGATCTGTGTGTGGAATTCAAGACCATGGCCGGAACGGTACACGCAGTAGACCACTTAAGCTATACGCTCCACCGCGGTGAGAAGTTAGGCATCGTAGGGGAAAGCGGAAGCGGAAAAAGTGTGTCCTCCCTGGCTATGATGCAGCTGATCCCAAATCCTCCGGGCAAAGTCACCGGCGGACAGATCTTATATAATGGAAAGGATCTGGTAAAACTTTCTGAACGGGAAATGCAAAAGATCCGTGGGAATGAGATCTCCATGATCTTCCAGGAACCTATGACTTCTTTAAACCCTATCATCCGCTGCGGAAAGCAGATCGCAGAGTCCTTACGTCTTCACCGGGGAATGAAGAAAAAAGAAGCCATGGAAGAAGCCATTAAAATGATGCAGGCCGTTGGTATTGCCAATCCACAGGCCCGTGCTTATGAATATCCCCACCAGATGTCCGGCGGTATGCGCCAGCGTGTAATGATCGCCATGGCTTTGGCCTGTCAGCCACAGATCCTCATCGCAGATGAGCCTACAACGGCTCTGGATGTGACCATTCAGGCACAGATCTTAGACCTGATCCGTGATCTGAACCAGGAAATGAACACCTCGGTTGTATTCATCACCCATGACCTTGGTGTTGTAAGTGAGCTTTGTGATACAGTTATTGTTATGTATAACGGCCACATCGTAGAAAAAGCGCCTACAACGGATATTTTCCGCGAACCGCTTCATCCTTACACACAGGGACTTTTAAGCGCTATCCCAAGGATCACCAAAGAGCGCAAACCATTATCCACTATTGAAGGTATGGTTCCAAACCCGGTAGAGCGCATCA
>OGMA01000622.1_pt1 | contig 14278 bp, 14 predicted proteins | sample 1573021 | NCBI WGS metagenome assembly OGMA01 (sample SAMEA2581905, study PRJEB24529) | metagenome | biome: Human gut stool | place: China | collected 2011 | reverse complement strand
ATGCAGTCCGGATTGGCGGGAGTTTCTTTTTCCATCGATCCTCACATTTTCTGTTGTTCTTAAAAATTCATGGAGTTTTCTTTCCTCCACGGTAGAGGCCAGCTTATATTCCGTGGAAATATATCTTACTACTTCTTCCAGGTTGTCTGTTAACCATAATATAATTGTGAATGTAATCGTTGAAATTCCGCTCCGCATTAACATCTCTTTTCCGGAAATGTCAATTCGTTCTCTCTGTTGGAATAATCCACTATATACATCTGCCACAGCCTCTACCATTCGATACCCCAGAATCCAAAACACGGTAAGTGCTTCGACTCCAGTATAACCATTCACAACAATATAGCCTATCATGCAGATCAGCATAATAATACAATTTAACATTCTGCTGGTAAAATATTGATCAAATGTAAATTTATTTTTTATATCCGTCGACTGAACTGGTCTGATTTCAAATCCACCGACAGAAAACAAAAGCTGCGCTGTAGAATACGCCAATGCAAAAAATCCACCCCTGCTCTCTCCGCTAATCCGGTTAACGATAATCAACAGAAGCATAGAGGAAAGTGAATTGCAAAGACTTCCAGCCATATTCCACATAAATTTCTTCTTTGCTGTTGTTTCCTTCATTTATTTCTGTTCCCTTTTTTCTTTCTCATCAATTGCAATCTTCTGTACTAATTCTTTTACTTTATTGTCCAGTTTAGAAATGTCCATAGTGAGTTGAAAACATTTGACAAGTAATATAAATATAATCAAAAGAAATATGAAATTAGTTGTGGAATATACGCCTACCAACTCTGACATCCAATCTGCAATCTGTGGAAAAATACTAAACAAAACGAGCATTATCGCAAACAATGTCCAAAAAATAGAATACTCTATCTGTAATTTTTCCTGTTTTACTTTTTTGCACATATAAAGCAATGTAAAAACAGATACGATAATCAATGTAATTCGAAATGCTATCGACATTCTTTTCTCCTTTATCCTGTCTATTTTGTAAAATCCACTTTCTTTTTATTGCGAAAGTTCTGTATTAATAATATAGAAATCAACATTCTGGCCATATATTTTGCAGCATTGACGGCATTAAGATAACTTTGTCCGGCAATTCTTTCATCCATCTTTGCCTGTATTTCTGCCACTTTTGCTCCCATTTTAATCAAATACGATACGGTATCCGGTTCCGGTCCAAAATTTATGTTGTTTGCCAATACTTCTATTAATTTTTTATTATACATACGCATTCCAGATGTCGGATCCATGATTTTTGCACCTGAAGTAAGTCTGATCGCAGTGGTGATCAATCTGCTTCCAATCATCCTTGCTGTAGCCGGTTTCTTTTCTTCAACAAATCTGGATGCGATCACAATATCATTTCCTTCTTCTATTTTCCGGATCATTGCTGCAATATATTCCGGTCTGTGCTGTCCATCTGCATCAAACTGTACTGCGCAATCATATCCCTTTTGATATGCATATTTCATACCAGTCTGAAATCCACCTGCAAGTCCTAAATTTACCGGAAGATCTATAATATTGTAATGATTTGAATGGCATATCTCAGATGTTTTATCCATTGATCCATCATTAATCACCACATAATCATACTCTGGATAATTTTCTGTCAAATGCTTCACCACACGTTCTATATTGTCTTGTTCGTTGTATGCCGGAATGATGATCAATACTTTCATTCTTTCTCCCCATTCATGTCTTTTGCAATCTGCATAACCTTTTCAGCAGTGGCATCCCACGTGAAATATTTTACTAATCTATCATAACTTTTACATTCTGCCTGTGTTCGGTATGCATCATCTTCTATTACTTTTTCCAAATTTTTCTGAATTGATTCAACTGTATTATCTCTCATGATAATTCCATACTGTTCATCTATGAGCAACTCTTTCGCTCCACCTCGATAAGTTGTTATCACAAAACACTTACATGCCACAGCCTCCAATACGGAAGTTGGAAAGCCTTCCGAATCTGATGGCAGGCAAAATATATCTGACGCATCCAAAATTTTAACAATATGTTCAAAGTCAATTTGTCCCGTCAATATGGTATATTGATCTGACATTTCTAACAATTCCTGATATAACGGGCCATCCCCTGCAATCATTAAATAAACTGGTATCTGTCCGTTTTTTATCCTGCTTATATTTATCTTCTTTACTGCTGATACAAGCTGTTTAATCCCTTTTTCCGGAATTAATCTGCCAGTAAAAGAAATCACTTTTGCTCCACTCGGAATTCCATATTCCTTCCGATAATCAATGTCGGGCTCTTTTAGAATTCTCTGAAATTCTTCGATTTCTACTGCATTATATAGTGTTCCCTTTGATTTTATATGGAAATGCCCGCTCCACTCACAACAGGCTTCTGAAACACCATAATAATCATTACAATATTTTTTCAACAAAAATGTAAGGAAATGTTCATACCATCCCCCCACTGTGTCAAACAACTTATTATTTACACTCAGGTGAGATGTTCCATGCTCTATTACAATGGATGGAATTCCCTTACTTTTTGCAAATTTTGCTCCGTATAATGAATGCAAATAGAATCTCGTATTAATAATCACAAGATCATACTGATTCCTCTCGATCAGTTTTTTTACTTTTTTAAACTCTTTGTTTTTTTTGAACACCGGATATCTTCCACCTAACAAATCGTAACATGGCAGACGATAGATCTGTATTCCTTCTTGTATTTCATCTCCTGATAAATTACCCGTATTTGATGTTACTATAGTAACTTTGTTTCCAGCAGCAATCAATTTTCTGCTCAAATACAAAGTATAACGTTCTACACCACCAACATGTGGATAGTATTGCGCAGAAAAAATACAATAATCTTTTGACATTTTTTCACCTGTTCAATTTTGCTCTAATGTATTTTTGTTTTCATTATGAATAATAAACTTTTTTAATATATAACATTAAGATTCTTGATGTCAATCCAAATCCTAATATACGATATACCCTATGAACCATACGAACTGCCGGATTTATATCATAAGTTAACAGATATGCATATTTTTTCATTATCTCACGATCATTTTTAATTTGCTTATCCTGTTCTATCAAATATGCCTGTCCCATCCAGACTGCAAACGGATAAGCTAAATACGCATAAAAAACTTTCCGATATTCTTGATCCAAATATTTTTCTGCATATTGGGTATATTCTATTATAATATTTTTCAGATCATTCACCATATAATATTTCATCTTCTGACTTGTCTGAGCTGTTTCATGGCCTTTGCGATACACATAAAATGGTTTATCATACCATTCAAACCGTTCTGCGTAAATCAGCATTCTGGCAATCCAGTCTGTATCTTCATTGCGGATTCCCTTTTTAAAATACAGATCATGTTCCCGTATCAAAGAGGTTTTTACAAGTTTTGTCCAAACTGTAACGCTAAGCATTCCAGCTTTTATCAGATTTTCCACTGCCTCTTTTCTTTTCTTTCCCGATACAAGTGTGCGATCAAAAGAAGATGGGTTTACAGTTTTATTTTTATCCTGCCAATACACCATGTTTGCGTGCATCACAACATCCGGTTCTGTCTCACTTATCACTTTTATGATATCACACAACGCATCTGGATTACTCCAATAATCATCATTGTCCATAAATGTGATGTAATCACCACTGGCTTTCTCCAATCCGACGTTTCTTGCATCTGATGTTCCACCGTTCTGTTTGTGAATCGTAACAATTCTATCATCTTTTTGGGCATATTCATCACATATCATCGGACTATCATCCGTAGATCCATCATCTACTAACAAAATTTCGAAATTGTGATACGTCTGCGCCAATATGCTTTCCACACATTGTTTCAAATATAAAGTTGAGTTGTATACCGGTATAATAATGCTTATTTTCATATCTTACTTAATATCTTTTTCTTTTAATTTTTGAAAAAATATCCCTTACTCTCCCAATCCATCCTCAATCGCTTCCACGATCGCGTTTAAAGCCTCTTCCTCGTCTTCGCCCTCGCATATGAGTTCAATCTCATCTCCGGACTTGATACATGCGCCTAACACGCTTAAGACACTTTTTGCGTTTGCGATATTATCGCGGTAGCGGAACGTGATATGTGATTTAAACTGCATTGCATCCTTACATAAAATTCCCGCAGGTCTCAAATGCAGTCCTGTTGGATTTTTTATTACTACTTTCTGACTAACCATGCTGTATTACCCTCCAAATTCCAGTCCCCTGATTTTTTTATCCGTATGCCGGTCTGAATCACCATGTTATAATCAGACCAGCATTTTGGTATTCTATAACATAATTTTTGTGATCAATTCCGCCAGTTTCCTTGCTTCTTCATCGATCACTTTCTGATCTTTCCCCTCGATCATGACGCGCACCAGCGGCTCTGTTCCGGATGGGCGGATGAGAACCCTTCCCTCGCCCTTGAATTTTTTCTCAACATCTGCCACAGCATCTGCAATTTCCTGATATTCCATGAATTTTTCTTTTTTATGGTTTGGAACTTTTGCGTTGACAAGAGCCTGTGGGAGTACTTCCATAATCTCAGCAAGTTCTGACAACGGTTTTCCGGTATTGACCATAACCTCTAATAAATGCAGGGCGCTTAATAATCCGTCACCGGTTGTATTATCGTCTAAGAAGATAACATGACCGGACTGCTCTCCTCCGATGTTATAGCCATTTTTTCTCATATTCTCAAGAACATAACGGTCGCCGACCTTTGTCTTTTCCACATGGATGCCCTCTTTCTGCCCCATAAGGGTAAATCCGAGGTTTGTCATGACTGTGACTACGATCGTATCTTTCTTCAAAGTTCCTTTGGACTTCATGTAGTTGCCACAGATTGCCATGATCTGATCGCCGTCCACAACATTTCCATGCTCATCCACTGCAAGCATACGGTCTGCGTCTCCGTCAAATGCAAGACCAACTGCTGCCTTTTCATATACAACACGCGCTTTCAGCTCATCCATATGAGTGGAGCCACAATTGGAATTGATGTTGGTTCCATCCGGATCAGTATGGATTGCGACAAGATCTGCTCCAAGATCTGTCAGTGTTTTGACAGATGTATAATGGGATGCGCCTTCTGCGCAGTCTACAACAATTTTCATACCTTTAAGATCCACCGGAACACATTTTTCCATGAATTTCACGTATTCATCTCTCAGGTCAAAGCGGTAATCAATCTTTCCTACGCCGGAACCGATCGGAAGTACCACGTCTTTCATGTTATTTTTGATCAGAGCCTCAATCTCATCTTCCATCTCATCCGGAAGCTTGTAGCCCTCTCCATTGAAGAACTTGATCCCGTTAAATTCCATTGGATTGTGTGATGCGGAGATGACTACTCCGGCATCTACTTTGTGTTTTCTGGTGAGATATGCGATCGCAGGTGTCGGCATCACTCCGACAAATATTGCATTTGCGCCAACCGAACAGATACCTGCCATTAATGCGCTCGCTAACATTCCTCCTGAAATTCTCGTATCACATCCTACAATAATGGTTGCCTGATGCTCCTGCTCTTTTGTGAGCACGTAAGCTCCTGCCTGACCTAACTTTGTTGCCAGTTCAATTGTCAGTTCTGAGCCCGCCACACCACGGACACCGTCTGTTCCAAACATTCTTGCCATATTACTGTTCCTCTCTTTGTTCCTGATTTTATAATCATCTGCGAAACCGGTTATCAGTTTCTTTTGATCGTTTCCTCATCATTATTATCAGCAGAAGCTGATGTATCAGATGCACTTTCAATGGTAACCGCTGCATAAGTGTCCGCATAGCTGACCATATCCTCATCCAGTGCAAATGTGATCAGTACATTATGTGCACCCAGCTTCAGATCAGTCAGATCGATACTGCCGGAAATCGTCTTTTCAGCCAGTGCATCGATCACACTGCTCCTTCCTGACACTGTGAGGGCAATGTTGTCTTCCTCATACTGTACTTTTTCATCTGAGTCAAGTCCGATCACCTGAAGATTTGTCACCGGGATCTGCAGAGTCTTTGTCTTCACTGCCTCCACAACAACCGTAACATCGATCTTTGAGTCCGAACTGATCACCAAAGCAGTACCCGAAGGAAGATACGTGGAAATATCCACGGTCTTTTCAATATCCGAAGATGCGTCTGTAAGGTCTAACACTTCTTCCGGGATCGTGATCTTATTAATGGTATTTAAAATAGCTGCCTCGCCTTTAATACGTACTTTCTGTGGTGTATAGGTGATATCCCCTGCCTGGTATCCATCTGCCGGAGTTCCGGTTGTCAGGAATTCCAGTTCCACATCTTTCGTATTCAGGATCTGTGCACTGATATTGACTGTGCTCACACTCAGCGTAAGCTTTGTCGTATCTACAACCTCTCCCTGTGCATCATAAAATACAGGTGTTACACGGTCTGTGATATCCGTTGACATGCCATCTACATTGATAGTCGCCGCAACGGTATCGATCTGATTTACCACAGAAGCCGGACCGGATACTTTCATAACATTCGCATCTGTGATCTCAACATCACCAAGTGCGCATCCCGACGCAACCGTACCGGTTGTGTTTGTCTTGATTGGGAACTGCTTTGAAGCAGAATCCTCCAGTTCAAGATCCAGATACAGATCTTTGCTGGTAATATTAATACTGCTGCTGTTACGGTTACAGGTCACGACAACCGGCACACGGTAAGTCCCTGTTTTCTCATCATATTCAATTTTCTGCGCATCCGCCGTTGCTGTAAAGTTCGCATTGGTAAGTGTATTATGCACAGAGCGTTTTGCATACACGCTGAACGTGATCGTATTCTTTCCATCCAGATAATCAGCCCATTTTCCCATGGAGGTGATATAAGATTTATTTTCCAGTGAGACACTGGTTGTGTAAGGTTTTGAGGTGCTCGGATCATCGATATTCACGACTACGATCCATAAAACAACAGCAAACAAAACTGCAAGGATCTTAAGGCCAAAGTTATTCATTACTTTCTTTCCGAATTTTTGTAACATCTTTCAGCCTCCTTCTCCATGATTTCACTTTCGAAGTGTCCTGCTCACGTTTCTGAATGTAAGCCAGTTTATTTTTTAAGAATTCTGCATCTACATTCCGGTAAAGTTCACCGTCTAATGCAATGGATACTTTTCCGGTCTCCTCAGATACTACAATCGTAAGGGAATCGCTCACCTCACTGATACCGACTGCCGCACGGTGTCTTGTTCCAAGATCTTTGCTCAGGCTTAAGGAGTCTGTCAGCGGAAGATAGCAGGTGGCAGAAACAACTCTGTCTCCCCTCACAATGACTGCTCCATCATGCAGCGGTGTGTTTTTTTCAAAAATATTGATCAGAAGCTGGCTGGTCAGGATACCATCTACGGCAATCCCTGTCCTCTCATACTCCGTCAGAACGATTTCATCTTCCACTACGATGAGTGCTCCTGTTTTTACTTTTCCCATCTCATAGCAGGCTTTCACCAGCTCTGTGATAGTCTTGTCGGAAAACTTTCCATTCTCCACTTTGTTGAAATCAAAATTAAAAAGACTTACCAAAATATTCTTCCGTCCGAGATTTTCCAGTGCCTTGCGCATCTCCGGCTGGAAGATCACGACCACAGCGATCATTGCCACGTTAAACAGTTTATCAGCGATCCAGACGATCGTATTCATTTCAAATAAAACTGCAAGCAAAACAAAGGCAAGGATCACAAGGATTCCACGGAGAAGCATCCACGCTCTCGTATCTTTGATCCAAACCAGCATATAATAGATCAGAACTGAAATGATAATGATCTCTATAATATCTGTGAGGGACATCTGAAGTGTCAGGTAAGACACCGCTTTTTCCCAAAACGTCCGCAATATTACGCCTAAATTCTGCACCGGATTCACTTCCTTTTAATCTAATAAATTTTCGTCTATGTCCATCTCTTCTGCAAATTTCTTCTTGTTCAAACGTTCCTTTTCACTTTTTCCGTTAAAACGTTTGATCTGTTTATCCTTCTCTGTCACCAGAGATTTTGGAACTGCTTTTACATAATAATAGTAATCATCATCCTCGAACTGGAGGCGTTCCGTTCTGGAGTAATCCAGATTAAAAAACAGAAACTGGATGATCATGGCGATCACACCGGAGATCACGCTTCCAATGATCACACCGGCAATTTTGTCTGAAATCCCAAGTAAAATATATCCTGCTGTCAGTCCGATCGCTTCAAATAAAATACCGGATGCCCATGCAACCGTCCATGAATGCTCAATGTCAAGCTTTCTCACCACATAGACAATGAGTGTCGTAATGATAAAAATACCAAGAACAAGGTACATCTCTTTATTTCCAATCAGCTGGTTCAATGCCACTACTACTTTTGATACCGAAGAATCCGTCTCTTCCGCTGCATCGCTCAATGCGCTTGCATTCTCGCTCACTCCATGGATAAAGAAATAGATCACAGTACCGCAGGCAACAGACACTACAGAATACGCCTCACTCAGCAGACCGGAGCCAACCGGTACCGCATAAGGAATATGCAGCTTAAAGCAGACCGGTGTCAGAACCGCATTGATACCACTCTTTGGGGAAAAACGGAAATAAATAAAATAGATGAGTGCAAACATGAGAAGTCCTACCAGACATACCTCAATGGATAATGCGTACAGATCCGCCAAAACGACCAACGCAGCAATTGCGATCAGTCCATTGACCGGAAGCATGGAACACACAAGTGCAAGAATGACTGCAACCGGAGTCTTGCTGACCAGTTTCATATATCCAATACTGTTGTTGATCACAAGGAATGTAAACAATGCAAGTACAAACCGGATCGCCGGTTTCACATATATTTCATTTTTTCCGTAAAAACGGATCAGTTTCTCTTTCAATTCTAATAAGGTTGTCATTTTAGCCTCCCGCCGTTTGTTTTACTCCTGATTTTCCTGCCCCCGGCAGTGTTCAGGGATTATTCCCAGTCTTTATTCTCAGACATTTTCAGCTTGTCTTCCCTCTCGTATAACTGATTCAGCTTCTTCAGATTGCCATAATACTTCTTTACCTCACGGCGTCCCTTTGTATATCTTCTATTATAAACAAAATACGTGATCGCCATGTAAGCAAGCATAAACACAATATACTTTACCAGCACGGATGTCAGCAGTTCCTGAATATCCATTGCATTCAGATTCTCCATCAACTGGTTCATGGAATAAATGCCCCATGTCACAAGGATCAGCGCAAAGCCAATCGTTCCTGACACAAAGCTTCCAAGCATACGCAGCGAAACATAATCTTTTCTTGCATACTGTGTCATCGGCTTACATTCTTTTCCCTGATCGGTGTCAAATATCGCCATTTTTATCATATGATGTAAACGTTCTTCGTTAACCATGCAGATTTCCTTCCTGTCTGTCACACAATGTATCTACTATAAAATAAACCCATCTCATTTTCTGAAAAAGTACATTCTTCACGCAATTATGCATTCTTATTCATCATTATAACACAGTAGGCGGTATTTTCAAACAAAAAAAGCAGATGCGACCTTTCTACGTTTCTATCTATAGAAATAACGTAGCTATGCGCCCTGCTTTTTTATAAATTCTGTCCTCATTTTCAGATATGTGACATTCTGTTCCCGGTTCTATCTCAGGAATCTCATCTTATCCCCTTCATCACGCTCTCCGCCCGATCTCTGCTGCATTGGACGTGGTCTGTTCAAAGCACTCTGCAAATTATTTGCCATAGCAGCTTTACACTTGTCACAGAAGCGTCCGCTTGTGATCGGTCTGCCACAGTGTTCACACAACACACCATCTAAAGAAGCTTCCGAGAGGATCAGTCTCTCCTCTTTCACCCACTGTTTGATCTGTTTCACAGAAACATCCATATCCTCTGCCACCTGACTGATGGATGCCTGTGGATGTTCATTGATATAATCTTTCACGCTGCTAAATTTCTTCTCAAGCGCAGCCCTGCATTCAGGACAAAGCTGTGCACCACTCATATAATTAAAGAGTTTTCCACAGCCCTTACAATTTCTTACATCCATAGCATATTCCTCCTAAAATCCCTCGCCGATACTGATACATAGGAAATAAATCTCATCCACCCCTGCCTGCAAAAGTACCTCTGCCACTGCATCGATCGTGCTTCCCGTCGTATAGATATCATCTACAATTAATATTTTCCTATATTTTACTATATTTGGTACTAACTGGAAAGCTTTTTTTAGATTTATCTTCCGTTCGACATCATTTAATTCTTTTTGCGGCGTGGTATTCCGGATTCGTTTTACCATGCGCTTTTCCACCGGAAGATTCATTTTTTCTCCCAGAGTCCGCGCAAATACGGCTGCCTGATTATACCCTCTCCCCTTTTCTTTCCAACGGTACATGGGAACGGGTACAATTGCTTCGATCTGTTTTCTCCGGATCCAGTCTCCATAGATGCGCACTGCTTCTTTCGCATAAAAATCTGCATATTCGCGTTTATTACTATATTTAAAACGGTACATGGACTGGCGGATTTCTCCCTGATAAACAAAAACCGCTTTTCCCTGGGAAAAATAGTGTTTTTTCCTCATGCAGTCTGTGCAGTATTCCCTCCTCTGGTCTTCTAATGGCTTGCCACATTTTTTGCAGGACGGTTCCCCGATACAGATCACTTTCTTCCGGCAGTCTTCACAGGTATCTTTCCCAACATATATCACCTCATCACAGACAGGGCATCTTGGAGGAAATACAATGTTGGATAACCCCTCTTTTATTTTCATAAAATCCTTTCTAAAAATCTCTCCGGTTTCCATCCTAACACTTTTCTGCCCTGCATACTATAAAGGTTTTCTTAAGATTTTAAATCTTTTTCTTATGATCCTCACCGAAAAAAGGAGTGTCCTTTACACATTTTTTCTCAAATTCCGGTTGACGAATCCTGTATGAGTGATTATAATTCAATCATTAAAAGCATTAATGCTTTAAAGCATTAAAGGCTATGATCAATGATAAGGAGAATGAATATGAAAAAGATGAACAAAATACTCTCTGTTATGATGGCAGCTGCAATGACAGTTTCCATGACAGCATGCGGCGGCGATACAGCCTCCGACAATACCTCTGCATCTGCTGATAATTCAGCAGCAGCAACAGAATCCGCTGCAGCAGGCAGTACCGATGGTCAGAAATATACGATTGGTATTTTACAGCAGTTAGAGCACCCTGCTCTTGACGCTGCTTCCCAGGGCTTTGAAGACGCACTGACAGAGCTGCTCGGTGCAGATAATGTAACATTTGACCTTCAGAACGCACAGGGCGAGCAGGCAAACTGTGCTACCATTGCAAACAATTTTGTTGCCAGCAATTATGACCTGATCCTTGCAAACGCAACCACTGCTTTACAGTGTTCTGCCGCTGCCACAAGCACGATCCCGATCCTTGGAACTTCTGTCACAGATTATGCTACTGCCCTTGAGATTGACGACTGGACAGGTTCTACCGGAAGAAATATCTCCGGAACTTCTGATCTTGCTCCTTTAGATGAGCAGGAAGCCATGATCAAAGAATTATTCCCGGATGTAAAAACAGTCGGTATCCTTTACTGTTCCGCAGAGCCAAACTCCAAGTATCAGGCTACCCAGATCGAGGCTGCTTTAGATGCTGACGGCATCGCGTACAAAGAATATACTGCTTCTGATTCCAATGATATCACCTCTGTGGTACAGACAGCAGTTTCCGAAGTAGATGTTATTTATATTCCAACAGACAACACAATGGCAAACAACACGGAAACCATCAATAACATCGCTCTTCCGGCAGGTATTCCGATCATTGCCGGTGAGGAAGGCATCTGTTCCGGATGTGGTGTTGCAACGCTTTCTATCAGCTACTATGATATCGGATACACAGCAGGCCAGATGGCTTATGATATCCTTGTAAACGGTGCTGATATCACAACGATGGAGATCAAAACTGCACCACAGGTAACAAAAGAATACAATGCAGATATTTGTTCCCAGCTTGGAATCACACCTCCTGATGATTATGTTGCAATTGAAACAGAATAATCTTTCATCAGTGCAACAAGTTAAAGCTTTAAATCGTTTTAGTATTATGTTATAATATGCCTGCGGTATTTCGTCTCAACAAATACCGCAGGTATTTTATGCTGTGGGTATTTTGTTCTGCAAGCAATTGATTTCATGAATATTGTTTTATATTTGTAGATGATTTTTGCACCAAATAGTTCCGCACAGGCATTTTATAAAAAAATAAGGAGAGATTTCTTATGACGATGATGTTAACAACTTATTTAGCTTCCCTGAGCCCGCTGGCATTGCTCCGTTCCCTGCCGGGCGCATGCGCACAGGGACTCATCTGGGGACTCCTTGCACTTGGGGTCTACATTACTTACAAATTGTTGGATTTTGCCGATCTGACCGTTGATGGTTCCATGGCGACCGGAGGTGCAGTCGCCGTTATGCTGATCCGCGCAGGCATGAATCCATGGCTTGCTCTTATCTTTGCTTTTCTTGCAGGAATGGCCGCCGGATTTATCACCGGAATGTTACATACCGCACTTGGGATCCCGGGAATCCTTGCAAGTATCCTGACGCAGATTTCACTTTACTCTATCAACTTAAATATTCTCGGAAGTTCCAATCAGGCAGTCAGCGTTGACAAATACAGCCTTGTTGTTTCACTCCGTTATATTTCGGACTCAACTGCAAGCAAAATCCGTATGTTTACGACCTGTATCCTCTTCTGCGTTGTACTCGTTGCCATTCTCTACTGGTATTTTGGAACAGAGCAGGGACATGCGATCCGTGCAACCGGCTGTAACCGGCAGATGGCAAGAGCGCAGGGAATCAACACTGATTTTCATACCGTACTTGCACTGATGATCTCTAACGGTCTTGTAGGACTTTCCGGTGGACTTTACGCCCAGTATCAGGGAGCAGCGGATGTCAATATGGGACGTGGTGCGATCGTTATCGGACTTGCTGCTGTTATCATTGGCGATGTCCTCTTTGGAAAAATGTGTGCCGGCAAAAAAATTGCATTTGCTTACACACTGCTCTCTGTCATTGCCGGAGCTATCCTGTACTACCTTGTTTTAAGTGTTGTTTTATGGTTGAAATTCCCATCCGACGACCTGAAATTATTCTCTGCAATTGTAGTAGCTATCTTCCTTTCAATCCCGTATCTGAAAGCGAAACATAGCAGGAAAGGAGTGGCAAAATAATGGCTGAAATGTTAAAAATCGATCATATCTGCAAAACATTTAACGCTGGTACGATCAATGAAAAAGTTGCTTTAAACGGAGTTGATCTGACATTAGAAGATGGCGATTTTGTCACTGTTATCGGTGGTAACGGTGCTGGAAAATCCACAACTTTAAATGCTGTCGCAGGTGTCTGGCCAGTGGATTCCGGTAAAATATTTATTGGTGGTGATGATGTCACAAAATTATCCGAATACAAGCGTGCCAAATATTTAGGCCGTGTCTTTCAGGATCCTATGACCGGAACTGCAACCACCATGTCCATCGAGGAAAATATGGCAATTGCAGCCCGCCGTGGCAGAAAACGTGGGTTAAGCTGGGGAATCACGAAGGCAGAACGCGACACCTACCGGGAAATGTTAAAAACATTGGATTTAGGTCTTGAAGATCGTCTCACCAGCAAAGTCGGACTGCTTTCCGGTGGACAGCGTCAGGCAATCACACTGTTGATGGCTTCCATCCAGAAACCAAAACTTTTACTGTTAGATGAACACACCGCTGCCCTTGATCCGAAAACGGCCGCAAAAGTGCTTGAGATTTCCGACAAGATCATCTCCGACAATCATCTGACCGCTATGATGGTAACACACAATATGAAGGATGCTATTGTGCACGGAAATCGCCTGATCATGATGCACGAAGGAAAAGTTATCTTAAATATTTCCGGCGAGGAAAAGAAGAAACTGACGGTTGAAGATCTGCTGCACCAGTTTGAAAAGGTCAGCGGGCAGGAATTTGCTAACGACAAGGCCTTGTTATCATAACCGGAGTTTAACGGACGTAGTGTCGCAGATTCTGTGGTGCTTTCTCAGGGCTTGAAGGGCAGATATAAGCGTCCTCTCACAAGTCTTGATTTTATAGGTTTATGAAAAGAAAAACGGTACAGACAAAATATGATGTTCCTGTTCGCCGGGCATTCCGATAAGCCTCTGAAGAGTCTTGTCTCCATGGCTCACAAAGGAAATCATATTTGTCTGTACCGTTTTTCTTTCATTTA